>Ga0209774_1000050_pt1 | contig 133747 bp, 154 predicted proteins | sample SaaInlV_150m_DNA_2_FD_184648 | JGI IMG/M metagenome (GOLD analysis project Ga0209774, IMG submission 184648) | Marine microbial communities from expanding oxygen minimum zones in the Saanich Inlet - SI037_S2LV_150m_DNA (SPAdes) (version 2) | ecosystem: Environmental > Aquatic > Marine >... | reverse complement strand
ATTACAATATCTCCCATTCCAAGCCTCCATTTTAATTAGTTATTACAACTAAATATTATGAATACTTTTATTTAAAAGGGGACATTTCTACTTAACGCAAAGGGGACATTTTCGAAAAACGCTAACAGTAATTTACTTGGAGTTGTCTCTTATGGGTATTACCAGTATAATAAGTAATACTTATCAATATAGTATTACTGAAATGAAATTTCACACAAATGTGACTCAAAAAGGTCAAGTTACTTTATCTAAGGCGATCATGGATAAATTAGGCATTAAAACTAGAGATAGAGTAGTGATCGAGGTAAAAGATGACCACATTACTGTCAAACCTAGTCTAGATTTTTTGACATTGGCAGGCTCTTTAAACTCTGTGGCAATTAAAGACAAATCTCCCGAGGAGATTCTCTTATTAGAGAAAAAAGCTGTTAAAGATGCTTATCGAGACTCTCTCTCATGAAAAAATTATATGCAGATACAAATACTTTTTTAAGATTTCTGCTCCAGGATAATGTTAAACAGGCTGAAATTGCTGAAAAGAAATTTGCTTTAGCTAAAGAAAAGAAGCTTCGAGTTATCATCATTTCTGAAATTATTCCGGAGTTAACTTATGTTCTGTCTGGTGTGTATAAGTTGTCTCGGGTGGAAACAGCAAAACAGGTAGCTAATATTCTTAAAACTCCATACTTTGATATTAAACACAGAGATACTTGGGATAAAGTGATGGATTTATATCCACAGGTTAATATTGATGTGGTAGACATATTTTTAGCTGTCAGGGCAAATGAGGAGGGTGGAGAGGTTTTTTCTTTCGATAAAGATTTTGAAAAAATAGCTAGATTATTTTGAGGTACAATACCCCTTATGTCTTTATCCATTGGAATCGTCGGCTTACCTAATGTTGGCAAATCTACCTTATTTAACGCCTTACTGAAACAACAGGCTGCTTTAGCAGCTAATTATCCATTTGCAACCATTGAGCCAAATGTGGGTGTAGTCCCAGTTCCAGATGAAAGACTGGCTAAATTAGCCGAGATAGTGGGTGCTAAGGTGATTAAACCAGCCACAGTCGAGTTTGTGGATATTGCCGGCTTGGTGAAAGGGGCTCATGAAGGTGAGGGCCTGGGGAATAAGTTTTTGGCTCATATCCGAGAAGTGGATGTGGTTTGTCATGTGCTACGAGATTTTAGTGATGAGAATGTGTTGCGAGAGGGAAGTGTGAGTGCTAAGACTGATCGGGAGACGATCGAAACTGAGTTGTTGTTGGCAGATTTGGAGACTTTAGAAAAGCAAAGAGAACCCAAAGGTAAGGTAGACAAGCTGGAGCTGCAAAAGTGGTCAATTGTTACTCGATTTATAGAAAAAGCACGCTCTGGAGAGTTAATTCTGGAAGAGATAAAAAATGATGATGAAGCGCAAATAGCTAAAGAATTAAACTTACTCACAGCTAAAAAGATTATCTATGTGATTAATGTTGATGAGGATAAAGTTAAGGATTCTAAGGGTTTGATGGTGAGTTGGGCTGAAAAATTGGGGGTGACAGCAGAGGAAGTGGTCATTATTAGCGCTCAAATTGAGAGTGAATTGGCTAGTTTAAGTGATGAAGATCAATTGTTGTACTTGAAGGATTTAGGAGTAGAGGAGAGTGGTTTGGAGATTTTGATTAAGCGGGCTTATCAGCGGTTGAGCCTGCAGAGTTTTTTGACGGCTGGAGTGCAGGAAGTCCGAGCTTGGACGGTGCGAGCTGGAGCTACAGCACCAGAGGCAGCTGGGGTGATTCATACTGATTTTGAGAAGAACTTTATCAAGGCTAGAGTAGTGGATTATGATGATTTTGTGAAATATTTGGGTTGGAAGGGTGTTAAGGAGATTGGCAAGATGAGACTTGAAGGCCGAGACTACTTGATGCAAGAGGGTGATGTGGTTGAGTTTATGGTGGGGAAGTAAATTTGAAATTAGAAGATTTTAAGAATATGTCTTGACTTTGTTATCAATTTTGATATCATACTGATGACATGTACTTAAAAAAACTAGTTAAAACTAACAAAACAGTTTTTTCTGTAGTTGATTTACAGCAACTATTTAGTCTAGATGATGAAAATTATACTCGCGTAGTAATTAGCCGAATGGTTAAAAAAGGTGAGTTGAAGAGAATTTATCGGGGTATTTATACTTATAAAACTGAATATAATTATTGGGAGTTGGCTAATAAAATTAAAACTCCTTCCTATGTAAGTTTGGAGAGTGTTCTGGTTGAGGTGGGAGTAGTCTTTCAAGACTATGGGCAAATTATTTTTTCAGTGTCTAATAATACAGTCGTGAAAACTGCTCCAGAGAGGGATTTTCACTATCAGCAGATAAAAACTGAAATTTTGAGCAATCCTCAGGGGATTGAGTTTGGGCAAGTGATGCAAGCTTCTCCAGAAAGAGCTATTTGTGATAGATTATATCTGACTCCAGGATATTATTTTGATAATTTAGAATCAATTAATAAAGATAAGTTGATTCACTTAGCTAAGATTTATAATCAGCGAGTTTATCAAGAAGTAAAAAATCTATGTTAGATAAAGCACATCACCGGCAAGTTATGTTCGAGATTTTACAAGAAGTTTACCAGTCTTCTATTGGCAAGTTGCTGGGGTTTAAGGGTGGAACGATGTTGTATTTCTTTGAGGAGCTAGACAGGTTTTCAGTTGATCTAGATTTTGATCTACTAGAAACTGAAAAAGTAGGGCAAGTGCGTCAAGTACTACATGAAATTATCAAAAAATATGGTCAAATTACAGAAGAAAGAGAGAAGAAGCAAACTTTGATCTTCATTTTGAATTATAAAACAGGTCAACACAGTCTAAAGATAGAGATCTCTAAGCGTGTAGATCAAGTGACTAGCTATGAATGGCGTAATTTTTATGGAGTAGATGTGCAGACTATGCAGCTGGAAGACGCACTTGCTCATAAGCTGGTGGCAGCAACTGAAAGGCGAGGTGTGGCAAATAGAGACTTTTATGATATCTGGTTTTTGTTAAAAAGGGGGGTTAGGGCTAATCCGGCGGTGATTAAAAAAAGGACTGATCAAGATTTAGGGCAGTATTTGGATTTTTTAATTAAGTTTATTGATAAAAATTTTAAGTTAAATCAGGTAACGGTGGGTCTGGGAGAATTATTAGATAGGTCTAAGAGAGATTGGGTGAAGGTGAAACTAAAAGATGAGTTATTGGGAAAGCTAGAGTTTTATTTGGATGAATTCAGGCAAGGATGAGGTGGTTGAGTTTATGGTGGGGAAATAAAAGGAGTAAGGAGGAATGTGTGAAACAGGGACACTCCTCCTTATTTAGCAAATATTGATTAGTCATCTCCCTTATAATTTTTTTTCGTTATAGCCCAACTAAAGGCAGCTCCAATTGTTGCCCATAACAAAATATCGAAGTTTTGATTGAGTACTGAAATGTTGATCAAAATAGCTGCTGCTAACGCGGTTGAAAAGATCCACTGTTTGGTGTTTGCTCTATAAATTAAGTACAAAACCAAGCAGCTTACTACGAATACTGGAAATACCCCTTTAGGTATTTCGGAAAAAATGTGACTCACGTTCATTTTTAACTCCTATGTCAAAAAAACTGTGGGAAAGATTTATCTATCTGCTTTGTTAAACTTGCTAACTTACTTGAAGATCCGCTGAGAGATGTTCAGTAAGCTATCCATTTATGGTAAGTAATAACTCACCCCTAGATATCCGATCTATTATCAGAAACCTAGGGGTAAGTGGGTTGCTTCCAAAGCAACCCACTCTATCTCATACTTATGAAAATTCAATTAATGTTCGAGCCTGCGTGTTGCGGTGGCCCGGTCATCAATCAGCTCATAAGCTGAGATGTAAAATTTGAATACGGAATTCAGACACCTATTTTATTGCATCAAGCAAATAAGGTGTCATTTTTTGGATCATATCGGCAGGGATCTCCACTTCCTGCGGGTGAATTAAGCTGGGATAGAAGTTGTTGGCTCCAGTTTCCTGGCACAAGCTGAGTAGCGAGATGGGATCTCCACCTGCCACTGAGTCAAGCCAATAGTACTTGGCTGGGCCAGGGTCACTTACTTCCAACGTCATGGTGACATAAGCAGGATCATAGCCATTGTCAGCTGCGATTCCTTTAGCCACTAGCAGTAGAAAGTTATAACCACTTCCACCAGGAGACATCTTCGTCATGATGTTGTTGCTTGCTGACTCTAGACGGCTCCAGTTAATGTCACCTAACTGGTATCCAGGCATCTGTGCTTCACAGATAGCCATGTCATCAGCTATGGTGTCAGTATCATCCCATGCGATTTCTTGTTCTCTGACTTCATCAACCCAAGGCGTCCATTCCCAGATTTTTTTACTAGTTTTAACGGCAGCTGCCAGCCACAGGTTCGGGTCTTCAACCCGGTTTTCAACCTGATTTCCAGAGAACTGTCCAGGAACGATTGGTCCCCAAACGGTAGCAAATGCCACCTCCACCTTCTCTACATGATAGGTGGATCCATCTCCTTGGGAAAGATGAAGGGTTTCTAACTCATTAATTTTCACATCTTTGATCATTTGCTCTACGTCAATCCCAACGGTGAGGTCAATGACAACGCCATTGGCCTTACAGTATCTAGATCCCTTTTCGAAGATCAACGTTAAGACTTTTTCTGGAGTAGGAGCATCTTCTTTTACCCCAGGCTTTGCAATGTAGAACTGGCGGCAACCAATTCCCATTCCACCGAGACTGTGCATAGAAGTGGTGAAAAATCCCACATCCTTTGAGTAGTCCCAGTTCTGAAAAGCTGCCTGAAAAGCGATTGCATCGCCCATCGAGTAGCTATCCGGGGGAATTAGGTTTTGGATATCTCCAGCACCTTCAGCGCCGACAGTTGCTTTATGATTAGCTACAGCTTCAGCAGCAGCGGCTCCAGCATCTGTTGTTTTAGCAGATGCAATCTCATCTTGACGATGAGACCATTTTCCGAAGATTAGCAATCCTGCGAAGAGAGCAAAGAGAATCAAGAAGGTTTGTGAATTTCTGTTCATATGAACCTCTCTTTTAGAAAGCCTCGGTGATTTTTAGTCACCGAGGCTCATTAGCCCCTTATTGACGACGGGTTAAGCCAGAAACGAAAGTCCCTGGAGTACCATACTCATCATCTGGGGCTTGGATCTGGATAGTATCGGCAGAGATGGGGTTGGGAGCTTCATGAGCGAACCAGATGATAGCGCTTTCATCAATTTCGAAGACATCAGCCAGCTGGCCAAAGTCAACAAAGATTGATTCCAAGTCAAACTCATCTTGATCTACCTTCATTTCCATCACCCCGTTTTCAATCTTAGCGCCTTCAACGGCGACCAGATTTCTTGGCCAGCTGCTGTTGGAGATTTCGCTCATAGTGTAAGGGCGTTCGGCAAGAGTTGTGGGTTGGCTGGCATTCGCCATACTCATCCCAACCAATACGCTGATAGCCAAAAGTGCTACGAGAATCAGGTACCAGACGCGAATTCGGATCTGTTTCCATACGCCGGCTTGTGCCCACATAAATGGGATTTCAATGGTCCATACAGTTTTATTGATATTCATGGTCTGTGTTTCTCCTTATTTAGGTCTTTCTGAATCTGAATTGAAATCGTTAATTACCAAGTGGGTTGTAAAAACCAACAATAACCCACTCAGTTTGAGCATAGTCTGCAACGCCAAATCTCATATAGTATCCATCTACATGCAGTGCATCGGTTGTGAGCCGAATTCCCGCACAGTTTCCTTGGAAGTAGTTGGCGTATTGTGACAGATTCACCAAATATCCCTGTCCCTGGTTGATCATGTGAACTTGGTTGTAGTTCACCACGCTCCCATTAGAGCATGCGTAGTCTGGTGCCACTGTAAAGTCCCCGAACCAGCTTGCTAAGACAATATTGGTTGGGTCTAAGTGTGACCAGCTCATCCACTTAGTTGGTGCAGGAGTAGGTGTGGCAGGTGGTGCTCCGATGGTGGCAGTTGGAACTGGTTTCGCAGGGATAGTAAAGCCAACAAAGTGGCTCCCGTTGATTGTTAACCAGCTATTGCTGGTTCCAGTTTTTATTGCCAGAGCTTGGCAGGATCCGTTGAAGACTGACTGATACTGACTCATATCAACGGTCAGCGCATAGTCAGCTTCTCCTTCAATAAAGAAGGGGACTGCAGCTATGTTTTTGATCGAGTCATCTGCAAAGTTGCACGCATCGAAAATATTGACCAACACTCGTTTGCCTTGCGGGTTGTTAGTTGCCAACCAACCAACCGCCCCGTGGGGGTTGGTGTAGATCTGCTTAGCTATAGGCTGCGGAGTTACACTAGGAAGCACGGATGCATATACACCCTGAGTCGCCGTTGGTACTAGCGAGGGCGTTGGCGACACGATATTCGGTGTCGGACTAGGCCCTGCCGTTGGTACTCCCTGCGGAGGGGGCACATCGCCACCACCAGGAATTTTTGGCAATGTTACTTCTGGTGCTTCACAACTTGCCTGAATTTGGCTAACCTTACTTTCGTTTGGTACCACGAAGACTCCAGTCTCAACAGCCTCTGCTAAAGCCTGTTCAAAACCGGCTTGCCATTGGCAGTATCTCTGCCCGGCAATCGGAGCCACTGTTATTGCTACAGCTTCACCCTCACTTGATCCAGGCACAACCTTGACTTGTTGTTCAATAAGCCACATCATGCCGTCTAGCAATTCGCTAGCCGTACTCAAACGGACATGCGCATTGCCCAAGTTTTCTTTAGCCCAACCAGGGTTGCTAAATGCAACCTTTAGCCCAGGCCAAATCGGGATTTTCTTAAAAGCGTACCCACTTTCAGATGAATTAGACGCCATGTCCATAATGACGTCATAATCTGCCTGTGGCGGCATTTCTGCCTCATCGGTGCCATTTTCAGGATCACCGGTATTTTCTTCAGCAGCTTCATATACTCCGGCTCCCTCAGGGGTGGCCTTGCAATCACTGTCAAAGAAAGTTTCATCAACCCAAACGTAACCAAAGTTAAAAATCTCTGGCGGTTTGGAACAGTCTACTGTAAAGAACGCAGCGACTAGAAAATACACAGCAGCTGCCAATACGAGAATTGTCAAAACAAGCTCAATTATGCTTGGATTTCTCCTTGGTCGTCTGCTACGGTTATCCGTATAGTATTGAGACATCAGATACTCCTTTTCTATCTCAAGGTTAATTTTCTTATTGAGCTTCTACGATGCAAGCATCGATCTCCGTGCCATATGCAAGGGGGGGTATGTTGATCAGAAAATCTACCCAATACACCTCGCCTTTTTTTACAATGGCACCGCCACGATCATAGACAACCCATTCTTGGCCAAAGGCATAGAGCTTACTGCCAAACTGAATCGAGTTTGGCATCGCTACACCTCTATTGACTACTTCTTCCCAATCAGTCCCTGAAGCCGTTCGACTTGTGCACCATCCGCCTGATTTATCGGCGTTTGGATATCTGCTGGCCCAGGGTGGGATGTAGTTTTCCCGATATTCAAAGCAGTTAGGACCAGCCCAATTGGGCCAGTAATAACTTACTTTTATTTTAATGGGCTTACACATTGGGGGTGGCTGAGCCACTACACCACGATCTGGAAACCCTAAAATTTCTCCACCTGGATTCGGAGAGGGGAAGTCAGCAGAAGGGTTACTTTGCCAACTTGATCCCTCATGAGGGGCATTTTCCAATTGACCTAGTTCTTCGTTGAAGACAATATCTCCTCCTGAAACCAGTTTAACAATTACGATCTCAGGCCCAGTGACTAATGGAGTAGACGCATTTGTCTTATTGGTCAATGGGGAATCAGATGCCTCAACAGAGGCATTCGTTTTATAAGCCCTCATACCTATTATGAGGACCCAAAACACAATTAGCGATTTTGATGCTATTTGCACGAGTCTTATCATAGGTTTCTTCTCCTGTTAGAAAATCTTATTGGCTGCCACCTGCATGATAAACAGCAGGATAGCAGAACAGGTTAGGAACACGTCACCAATTTCGTCGATTTCGTCTTTGGCTCCCTTGATAGTGGAGAGTGGGTATAAGATAAACCCGAAAACTTTCAAGTCTCCTTCAAGGGTTTTAGCAAACGCCAATGCCCACAGCATCCAAAACCCAACAAATTTCACCATAGCCCAACCCAGACTCTTGAATGAGCCAAGCTCATGATAAAGCTCATAAATTCCTGTTAAGACAGCTAAGATCAAGATCAGATCAAATCCATCCCAAGCAAAAATATTAGTTTGGCCACCAACCACTACTCCTCCAAGTAGTTCAGCCCAGAACCAGATCCAGATAAAAAAGACTACACTGTAGGTCTTGTCTCGATCTGATTTTGTGATAGGCATCAGGGTGATTCTAAAGGGGATAGATCCTTCAATATCAACGTATTTTCCATCCCAGGTCCATTTGCCCGTCGCTTCTTCTTTTTCAGCAAATTGCTGACCTTCTTTCTTTGTTTTTACTGGTTTATCCCAGCGTTTTCGCTTGGGATCCGCAACTGGGCGGGAGTTTGATACCAGCCATATGATTGTTATGAAAGCAAGCAGTGCCATGAAGATAATGATAGGCAATGTTTTATCGGTTACAAACCAAAAGGAAAGACCGAAAAACTGCGCTAAATTCATTAGTGGTACCAGGGTCATTATTACTAAGTACCATTTATTCAGCGTTGATTTCACTCCAGCCCGACTTTCCATGGGCGGAATTATCACAATCACTACCGATACCACGAAAAATAGAACAACGTGATACCACTCTTGTGATTTGACTTGCGTCACAAACCAACTCCACTGAGCTTTCTCATTGCTACCAAAAGACGGCATCTCAAACCCAGATCCTTCAGAGGATTCAGAAGTAGCGTCACCACCATTCTGCTTCATGCTTTTGCAATCTGGGGTAGAAAACTCCATGGTAATCATATTTACGTACCCCAAGATGTTCCCACCAGGGCTATTTTTCAGTCCCCACTTGTTTTCATCGGCGTTTACCAGTTCTGCAGCGAAGCACTTCCCCTCAGCATCAGAAACTGTTGTAATTGTTCCATCGATGAGAGTAATGCTTATATTAGATGATACCCAAATGTAGGTGTCACCATCGGATTGCGCCTTTACTGGTGCGGCGGTGGATGTAATGAGAAACAATCCGCCTATGATGAAAAGCCAACGTACAAATTTAAAAAACTTTGTGTTCATTTTCATTCTCCAACTTATTGCTGAATGCCGAGGGCAATCAACATCTCTTGAGTCACCTCAAGAGTGGATAAATCATTCCCCTTCAAATATTCTATGTACAGGTCTTTAAACTCCTGTTCATTCTGAAGGTAGTTAACCCAATTTGTTGGCGTTACTGCACCGGGGCGTAGCCAGTTTAGGAACTGGATGCCCATGCAGTTGTACCGATCCATTGAGTACTCAGGATTTGCATAAGTGATATCCCAGTCAGCGGAGCACGGGTATGCTAAGCTGATCAGAACGGAGTTGGCTTCAGCAACTGGCTCACTGCCGTTGCCATCACCAAGATTCAACTCTTCAGCAGCTGTTGGCTGTGCTTCTTGTGCTTCCTGTGCTTTGCCACCGACTCCTGTCAGTGTTTCTTCGGTCGGTGCAGTTTCTGCAAGCGATTTATCGCCTGGGAAAATGTTCATGACGGCAAAGGCAATAAGCAGCGACAATAAAGCTCCTCCTGCTAATTGTCTGAATCCCAACTTCTTCTTTGCAGGAACAGGCTTACTGGTAGTTTTTTTCACACCAGCAGTTTCTGCTGTTGAAGCAGGTGGTGTAAAATCATGAGCTTGTTGAGCTGGCATAGGTTGTCTTTTACCCAGTCTCTCCTCATCATCATCCTCTACGAAGGTTTTAGCATATTCAGCGATTCCGCTTTCATCGCTAAACGGCGCCTCAGAACGTCTTTCTTTCAAGTCTTTAATGAAATCAGGGATATCTTCTTCATCTCCAAGGACAGGAATGCCAAGATCAATGCGTTCTTCAACTAAATCCATTGGTGGGATTGTAGTCTTAAAGACATCATCCGATTCTGGAAGACCGGTTTCTTCACCATCTAATGCTTTCAAGACATCTTCTGGCAAATAACCTTGATATATTTTTTTCTTAGTCATCAGGTGTTTACCTCCTACGGCTATTCCTGTGTTTTCGCATCATAGGGTTCGACGCAAAAACAATAAGTGTGACAATCATTAGCCACATTAAGTTTCTTTTCGATTTATTTTCTGGGGAAGGTTCTGTTTCAACTACAGGAGTTGGCACATAGTCTTCCTTTTGAATAACGCTACCCCAGTCGGGCTCAGAGGAGTATTCGCTCTGGGTGTAACCACCATCGGGAATGATATCTTCACCCCAATTCGGTTCTTCAAGTCCAGGCTCATAGCCTTCCTTGGAAATAAAATCTACTTCGACACCAATGATGCCATCGGCATCAAAATCGTAGACTTTGTCACCTGGGTTTAAGTTATCCCAGAGTGTGACAATTTGAGGGAGGTCATAGCAGTTGAAAAATCCCCAATAACCTGCATTGTCTCCTGTAGTGTGAATACAAGAGAAGTGGATGTGTGGTTGATATGGCAATGGGCTACCAGCTGGTGGTTGCCAACCCCCGGCAGTAGCAATAACTTGCCCTTTTTTGACCACTTGTCCCACCTGAACAAGTTCTTTGCGAACATGTCCGTAGTGGGTCGTAATGGGGTTTCCAGTTGCATCCCAACCATGAAAGATGAGGATGTTACCTTCCTGAAAGCCTACCCAGCCATTGAGATTGACTTTAACAATCCCATCGCCAGCAGCCAGAACAGTGGCATCTGGATTGTGACCAGCGCCAAAGTCATTGCCGGTGTGACTTTTTTCTGCTCCAATGGAGCTTAAGTCATCACCGAATCCGACCATAATTGGAGCAGAGGGGATTGGATTTTGCCATCCCACTGGCCAATTATCTTGGGCCTGGGCTGGGTTCGTACTTAAGATTAAAATCAACACTAGAGCTAGAGGCCCTAGTGATGACCACTTGCTTTTAGAGCGCATGGGCGCCTCCTATAAGGGTCTAGCCTAGAAGAATAGGGGTGATTTTTTATCGGATGATCACAAACCGTAGGGTATAAATTTGGTTCTCTTCGCTTAGTTCTAATTTTAGGGTTTATTCAATAAAATAAATTAACCTTTAATTTCAATTCTTTCAAATCATTATTCCGTATTCAAATGTTAAGTTGCAGATAAGAAGCGTCAGCAACATTCACAAAATATGAGAATTTTGCGACACTTATTGTCTACCATTTTTCAACAAAACATGGATATACAAAAAAGATCCCACGAAGGGGATATATTTGGATATGTTTTGTTGTTGATATTATATCATAAGAAGCCAAGTTATAGGCTTCTTTTAGTTAATTTATAACATCCCTAGAATTCCGATCACTAATCAGAGTCCTAGGGATGGGCAGGTATTTTAGAAAAACCTGCCTTCCCCAACAAGCAATTTGATTAAAAGTCCAGGCGTGCGCGTTGTATTGCCAGAGGACTGTTAACTAACTCAAGTTGAGCACGTGAATGCTACCTAGCTTTTTTACCAGGTTTGATGAAAATGACCCCCAATCCAGCAATTATTACTGCAAGGAAAAGAATAGCCCAATACGCTGGGTTTACTGGGCTGCTAACTGTGATGGAGAGGTTTGGTTGAATCATGAAACCCATGATAGCCAGGAACACTGCTCCGAGAAAATATAATGGCCAGTAGTTCAGCCATCTGGCTGCGCAGATAAGTAGTACTCCTGCAACAGCTGTAAAAAGAATTGGTCCAAATGTTGTTTCCATTTTTATCTCCTTCTGAGAACAATATAAATCGAGGGATATTCCTCAAGTTTGGGGACTAAAATTGCATTCACGATTTTAAACTGCGAGTGATAAAAACATCACTCACCATTTTTGCAAAATACAAACAGAGAAGCATCCTACTAAAAGGATGCACTTGGTTGTACTTTGCAACTCAAATTATATCAAATTATATCTAAATAGTCAATGCTATAGGATAGTTTTTCTTAAAATAATTAAAAGGGTAATAAGCCGCCTGAGTGTGGCTGAACACCACAGGCGACTTATTGGGTAAAAATAACTCTGATTTTAGGGTTCTACTTTTTTAACGATGAAAATCAAGAAATAGGTTTCATCATCAACTTGCATCTTGAGGCTGTTTAGCAGCTCCAGATCGTCAGTAAGAGCAGGGTAGGAAGTTAGTATGGTTGGATAATTACCAGGCCCAGACCACCAACTGGTAAAGATACTTTCTTCAAGAATATCAAAATCATGAAAGTGATCGGTCTCACCGACACGAAATGTCCCAGGAAGAATTTTCCCGGTCTTACTTTCAACAACTGCAATATGCGCAACAGGAGAGTCTGGGTAGAGATCTTCTATAAATAGATCAACGTCTTCCCATCTGGTTTCTCCGCTCATCGCCTTCTGCAGGAGTAGTTCGTGCATAGTCAGGTTTTCATCAACCCGACTTTTGACCGAGTAAGAGTGTCCACAGTGGTTTATTTCAACAAATACACCGCGTCCATCACTCATTTGCCCAAACATCTGACCATATTGACCTGGGGCAAGAAAGATAGTTGCTTGAATTTGCCCTTCAACTTCCAGAGAAATCATTCCCTGATCTGGAAAATTACGGATTCCAGTATCGAGGAGCTCTTCAAGCAACAATGGGTGAAGGCTCTCAAAGTGGTCGATTGCAAATCCAGACTCCATGTCGATGCAAGGATCTGAATTGGAATCAGATACAAGCGAAGGATCATAGTCACCAAGAACAGGATAATAGTGAGAATACTTAGGCTCGTATGTCAATGCTTCAGCTTTTGAGTCTAGATAGCTAAATGTCATTACTGCGGATACTAAAACCGCTACGATTAGGGTAATTGCTAAAAATATATTTTTCTTTTTATTCATTTTAATTCTGCCTTTTTATTTAACATAATTCCCCTCAGCCAAGGGGATGGTTTGATTTTGAACTTTTATTCAGAGTTATTTTAAGTTGCGAATAACAGATATTATTCACCGACAGCAAAATATAGCCATACAAAAACATCCCACTAATGGGATATGTTTGGATATGTTGTGCTATAGCTATTATAGCACAGTAAGTCAAGTTATAGGCCCACAATCAATGTTGGTTAACAAGCTTTAATACTAGTTGTTGCTTGTTGGGTGGGGGATATCTATACATCCTATAATAATTATTAACCTCAATAAAAATTGTAAATTATCAGTCCCATAATATTAAATTGGTATTCTTTTGTTTTTAAATATAAAGAACGTGTGGGAAAAGGTTCTTGGGTCTCCATCCCCACATAATTCTTGGAAAAATTACTTTCTCTTACTTAGCCCTGGCAAGGATTTTTTTTATTGAGCAATGGTGGTGATAGAGATTCCATCTTCATAGTCGACGACTACACCAATCACCCTGGAACTTTCTTATTAATATAATTTACTCAAGTATGTTACAATACTGCTACTTAAAAACTCGATACGTCTTCTCACCAGAGGTGAGATCCAAGTATAATTACCTTTCCAGGCGTACGAGATCATAGAAAGGGACTAATATGATTAAAATTATTGCTGACAAGCAACCTAAGCTCTACGAGCTAACTTATCTACTTCCTGCAGATTTTACCGATTCAGAACGGGCCACAGCCAATGAAGATGTCACTAAGCTCATCACCAAATACAAAGGTGAAGTCTTGGAGACTCAAGATTGGGGTAAGAAAGACTTAGCTTACAAAATCCGTCACCAGGGTAAATTTCACCCTCAGGCAGTCTACACTCATCAAGTAGTCAAGTTCCAACCAGATCAGGTTCAAGCTTTCGAGCGAGAATTACTCTTAGAAGAAAAAGTAATGAGACAGCTCTTAGTAGTGAGTGAGAATCAATCAAAACCAGCAGCTACACCAGAGGAAAAAAAGAAGTAAAATCACTTTTGTTACACTTGTGGTAGGCTTAGGGTAATAATCTAAAACCTATTAATAAAGTGATTACAAGAAAGGCAAACTTATGGCAGTTAGATCACTCAATAAAGTAATGTTAATCGGGAACTTAACCCGAGATCCAAACTTAAGATACACCCCCAAGGGAACTGCAGTCTGTTCATTCGGACTAGCTACTAATAGAAGCTGGTCTCCAGCTGATGGTGGTGACAAGCAAGAACGAGTCGAGTTTCACAACATTGTATCTTGGGCAAAACTAGCCGAGATCTGTGGTCAGCTCTTACACAAAGGCGACAAAGTTTACTTAGAAGGTCGTCTCCAAACCAGAGAATGGAAAGGTGATGATGACCAGAGTAGACGGACCACTGAAATTGTGATTGATAACATGATGTTACTCCGATCCGCCGGAGGTTACTCTCCAAGCCAAGATGCAGGTGGCAATGATGTCCCCGCAGAACCAGCTGAAGACAAAACTCCAGCTCAAGACCAAGTAGAAGAAACAGAAGATGTCTCAGATGACATTCCATTTTAGGAAGAAAGGATAATAATTTATGGCAAAAAAAATAGATATGACTAATCTTAATTACAAAAACCCTTCAGCTTTGGGTAAGTTCGTTACCCCTCAAGGATATATCGTACCTAGATCTAAGTCTGGCTTAAGCCAAAAAGAGCAACGCCGCTTAGCTCGAGAAATTAAAAGAGCTCGACACTTAGCAATGTTGCCGTTTACCCAGACTGTCTAGCTCATGTACAATGAGCGATTATGGTAAAGCAAAAGATTTCTATTTCTGTCCTTCGAAATTTTAGCTTAGGTTTATTGATCCTAATTTTAGGTGCAGTCCTTGGTTACCGTTACGGTCAGGTTGATACTGGCTTTAATAAAGTCCCTCTTTCACAAATTATTAAGACTCAAACCCCAGACGAGAGAGCTGGTGTTGATTTTTCAGTTTTCTGGGAAGTTTGGGGATATTTAGATCAAACCTACCTAAATTCTGAAGATTTGGATGCTGTCACCATGGTTGATGGCGCTATTTCAGGGATGACGGCCGCCATTGGAGATCCCTATACTGCTTACTTACCACCCAAGAGAAATCAGCGTAGTGCTGAAGATTTAGCAGGCTCTTTTTATGGGGTGGGGATTGTATTGGGTTATATTGATGAAACTCTAGCTGTGATCTCGCCGCTAGATGGAACCCCAGCCGCGGAGGCTGGTATTCAGGCTGGAGATTTAATTCTTCATGTTAAGGATGAAAATAAGAGTTTGGATGAAGATACCGTAGGCTGGACATTAGATGAAGCGATGGAGAAAATTCGTGGCCGAAAAAACACTCATGTCATTTTAACTTTACTTCGTAAAAATGGACCTGAGGATAGCTATGGTGATCCAATCGAGTTTGATATTACCAGAGGTGAAATAGTAGTTGAGTCAGTTGAGCTTAAGTTTGTCGAGCATAGCGGAAAGAGAGTGGCTCATCTTAAAGTTTCTAAATTTGGTGAGCGTACTCCCCAAGAGTTTGATCAAGCTGTAAAACAGATTTTGGCAGATAAAGGTAGACTTGATGGAATTTTATTAGATTTAAGAAATAATGCGGGTGGCTTCTTTGATGGAGCTATAGATCTGGCAAGTGAGTTTATCGATGAAGGAGTAGTGGTCTCTCAAAAAGGTAAGTTCACTAAGCGAGATTTTAGAACCAAGGGTAAGGCTAGATTGGCCAACTTCCCATTATTAGTTTTAGTTAATCGGGGCAGTGCTTCCGCCTCAGAGATTTTAGCTGGTGCGATTCGTGATCAGCTTGATGTTAAGCTAATCGGAGAAAATACTTTTGGAAAAGGGACTGTTCAAGATAGGCGTGAACTCTCCAATGGTGGCGGACTTCATGTGACTATTGCGCGTTGGTTACTTCCTAAAGGTGACTGGATTCATGAAGAAGGTATTCCGGTCAGTGTTGAGGTCAAAAATGACTATGAGACCGAGCAAGATGAAGCATTGCTGCGGGCAATTGAAGAGCTCTAGAATCAGCGCTATACTAGAGTTTATCGATGAAAATTACCCCTCAAATTAAAACATTTTCTCTGGGACTATCAGTTTCCATCTTAGTTTTGGTTTCATTTTTTGCAGGGGCGATCTCAGATCGAGTATTTGTGATCAAGCCGATCAACCTTTTGACAAATAAGAGCAGCTCTCAGGTTCAGCCTCAGCAGACTGAAGTCACTAAATTGGCCACACTCGTGTCTCAGCCAGCTTCGATTGCAGATGTGGCCGAGGTTGCTTCAGAGTCGGTGGTGACAATCCTAGTCAGGAGGAAAGAAGATGCTTTTGAGTTTCAAAGAGATATTGGGACTGGTTTTGTGGTCAGAGAAGATGGTCTAGTTGTGACAAACAAGCATGTAGTTTCGGATGACAAAGCTGAATATTTAATAGTTGATAAAAACAGCAAAGAGTACTCAATTTTAGAGATTTATCATGATCCAAAGCATGATTTAGCTTTGATTAAAATTGATAAGTTTTCTGCATCAGCACCATTGTTGTTGGCAGATTCAGCTCATCTTCGGGTCGGGGAAGAGGTGATTGCGATTGGGACTGCATTGGGTGAGTTTCGGCATACGGTGACAACGGGAGTTATTGCTGGTCTAGGTAGAAGTGTCCAGTCGATAGATGCTGGCTCAAAAAAAGTTGAAGATTTGACTGGCTTAATCCAGACCGATGCAGCAGTGAACCCAGGCAATTCTGGCGGGCCACTTTTGGATAGAATAGGTCAGGTAATTGGCGTAAATGTCGGGGTAGCAGTCGGGTTAGAAAATATGAGTTTTGCTCTTCCTATAAACCTAGTTAAAGAGCTGGTTGATACTTATGAATCAGGAGTTATTCCTCAGTAGTGAGTCGAGTCATGACTGTGGTGACTACGTTTTCAATATCACCGCTCAAGATTCCTTCTAGATTGTGCCAAGATTCCTTAATACGGTGGTCGGTGACTCTATTCTGGGGGAAATTGTAAGTACGAATCTTTTCAGAACGTCGAGCTCGACCAATACTTTTTCGAGCTTGGCCAATTTCCTTGAGTCGAGCTTCTTCTTCTATTTCCCAAAGTTGAGCTCTGAGTAATTCGAGAGCAATTTGACGATTTTGAGCTTGTTTTCGTTCTTGGCGAGCATTGACTACTAATTCACTTGGCTCATGGACTAACCTGACGGCACTACTAGTTTTATTGACAGACTGTCCACCAGCCCCACCAGCCCGCATAAATGACCAAGTTAGATCATCATTGTTGATTACTACCGCTTGAGGATGGACTTCTGGTAAAACTGCAACTGTGGCAGTAGAGGTATGGACTCGTCCCTGTGATTCAGTCACAGGAACTCTTTGGACTCGATGGACCCCAGACTCAAACTCGAGTAATTCGTAGGCAGTCAGAGCTTCATCAAAACCTTCAAGCTGAGTTTGGCCTTTAATTTTAATAATCTGGTCATCAATAAACTCGACTTTGAAATTTAATTTTTCGGCAAAACGAGTGTACATTCGCTGCAGTTCTTCGGCCCAGATCTTGGCTTCATCACCACCAGCTCCTTGGCGAAATTCTAGAATAGCATTCTTATGCTTGGTAATTGGTCCGGCTGAGTTTTGAGATTGAGCTGCTTGCATTTGGTCAGCAGCTTGAGTGAGAAGCTTTTTTTGTTCTTCAAGATTTTCAATTTCCAGTAAAGCCAATTCCTTGAGGTCAGGATCATCAGCCAAATTACGATTTTCCTGGATCTTTACTTCTAATTGATCAATTTGATCTTGATATGGGCTAGTCATCCTAGGCAGCTAATTAACTTGGGTTTTACTAGATTTTTTAATCTTAGTTTTTTCTTCACCCAATAATTGCTTGTATGACTTTTGATCAGCGTCGTCTTGTTTTTTACTAGATTTCTTTTTGGTGGTTTTTTTAGCAGCTTGTGCAGCAGCCATCTTTTTCTTAAATTTATCGACTCGTCCCTGACGATCAACAAACTTCATCTCACCAGTGAAAAATGGGTGACAAGCACTACAAATATCAACTTCAATAGTTTTTTGAATAGAGCCGGTAGTAAAAGTGTTTCCGCAGGCACAGCTAACGACTGCGTCGTGATGCCATTTAGGATGGATTCCTTGTTTCATAGAGAGGAGTATTATATCATAGTTGAGAGAGTGAGAAAGAGGAAAGGAGGACGAATTATTTAAATAATTAAGGGCGTGTGGCCCTGCTTTAGCAGGGAAACGAGGAAGAGGGGTCTATCTTTGATAGACAATCGAACCTTTCAGTCTGTGCGACAGGAAGAGCATCTGCGGAAACCCTCTGGGTGAGTTCACATCCACAAAGTATTTAGTTAAAACTAAAGAGCAATCTCTAGACCAAAGCTAAGTATTATTGAATAGCGTACACTTTTGGTGCGTTTTTTTTCTAAAAAATTATATTTTTAACCTGAAAGGTAGTTATGTGCGGAATTTACGGTGCTGTCGTTAGTGAACAAGATGCGGGTCGAGTTGTTTATCAAGGTCTAAAAAGACTTGAGTATCGAGGTTATGATTCGTGGGGAGTGGTTGTCACCAAAGCTGATGATTTTTTCATGGAAAAACAAGTGGGTAAGATTGATCAAAATCATCAACTAGGTTTGCCTGAGACCTCGATTTCAATTGGTCACACTCGTTGGGCGACACATGGGGGAGTTACTCAAGTGAATGCTCATCCTCATTTAGCAAAAAATGGTTCATTTGCATTAGTGCAAAATGGAGTGGTAGAGAATTATCAGCAGCTGAGGGCAGAGTCAATTGAGCAAGGTTATGAGTTTGAGTCTGAAACAGACACAGAAGTGATTGTGGCTCTAATTGAGCAGCTGATGACTCACAAAAAAGAACTACAGCCTTCACTAATAACCTTGAGAGAGGCCTTTAGTAAATTAGGGGGCAGAAATACAATTTCTTTAGTCACTAAATCTAAATCTATCATGGCAATTCGTCAGGGTTCGCCACTGATTATTGGTAGAAATAAGCAAGGTGAAGTTTTCATCTCTTCAGATGTGATTTCTTTAGCAACTGACGCTGATGAATACTTAATGTTAGATCATGGGCAGGGAGTAGTTATTACCGATAAAAAAGTTCAGCCATTTATAGCAGACACAGGTGAGGAGTTTGCTCCTGACTATCAACCAATCAAAGTTGCCAGCGTTGGGTTTGATAAAAAGGGCTTTGCAGATTTTATGCTCAAGGAAATTTATGAGCAGTCAACAGTTTTTAATAATGTCACCCAACAACCTCTAGATCAGTTGTTAGAGTTAACAACTGAAATTAATCAAGCAAATAGAGTATATGTATTAGGTGCAGGAAGTGCGAGTTTTGCAGCTGGTCAAATTGCTTTTTGGTTAAGAGAGCAGGGTATACAAGCTACGGTTTTAAAATCATATGAGGCCAGATCTTATCGAAAATTATTCTCTGATCATGACTTATGTATTGCTATTAGTCAGAGTGGGGAGACTGCTGATACAAATGAGGTGGTAGAGTGGTTGCGTCAATCTGGAGTAAAGATTGCTAGTATTGTGAATATGCCTGGTTCAACTCTAACTGCTTTTTCAGATCTACCATTTATGTTGCAGGTCGGGTCAGAAGTGGGAGTAGCTAGCACTAAGGCATTGTCTGGGCAGATGGTTTGGGGCAAATTAGTTAGTGATTTGATTGCTGGTCAGACTTTAGCTGATTATCAAAAACAGGTCAAAGCATACTCAGCTCAGCTTAAAACTTGGTTTGATGGTTCGGCTGCTAAGCAGCTTAAATTTTTGGCTCAAGAATTAATCAAAAAAGACCGGTTGTTCGTTTTGGGCAGAGGTCAACTTTATATGCCAGCCCTAGAGTTTGCCCTAAAATTAAAAGAAATTAGTTATATTCATGCTGAGGGATTCAGTGGTGGTGAGCTAAAGCATGGGGTGATTGCGCTGATCGAGAAAGGCACCCCAGTGGTGTGCTTGGTGGCAGAAGATGAAGAAAAAAATGATATGCTAAGTGCGGCTGCAGAAGTTAAAGCGCGTGGAGCCAGGGTGATCGGAGTGGCGGCAGAGAATAATCAGCTTTTTGATGACTGGATTAAAATCCCAGACAATCAGGAATTTATCGCCATTTCCAGTTTTCTCCCAGCTCAGCTACTGACTTATTACATGGCAGTCGAGCAGGGTTATGACCCAGACAAGCCACGTAACTTAGCCAAGAGCGTCACAGTTAAGTAAGGAGTTAAAATGAATTTAAGTGAATATTTAGCTAAAAATCCCAAGAAGTACCTAATCTTTGATTTTGATGAGACGATTGCTAAGCTAGAAATGGACTGGAGTCACTATTTTTCAGAGATGGGTCTGCTTTATAAGAAATTTGACCCGAGTTGTCAACACGTCGCCTTTTCTGAGTTTGAAGGCTGTAATGATTTTGTCAGAAAATATGGGCAGAAAGTATCTCCATTAATTAGGGCTGCTACTCAAGATTATGAAAAAAAGTTTAATCATGGTTTGACTCCATATCCAGAATTAGTTGAGTTTATTAAAAATGTTCAAGGCTATGAGCTGTCTGTTTATTCAAGTAATTCTAGGCAAACGGTGCTAAAAGGATTGGCAGAACTGGGGCTAATAGATAAGTTTGAGCAAATAGTGAGTCGTGATGAGGTGACATATATTAAACCTGATCCAGATGGATTTTCTTTAATTTATGATCCAACGACTGCTAAAGAGGATTACCTAATGATTGGTAACAGCTCGGCTGACAAGGGGATGGCTGAAGCTGTAGGAATAGACTTCTTCTTAGCGGAGTACTTTAGGCCAATTTAGCAACTACATCTTCAACGCTCATCATCTCTTGATCACCAGTTTCTAAATTCTTCAGAGAGACTTGGTTGTTTTTAGCTTCTTCTTCACCGATGATAATAACGTATGGAATGTTCTTTTTATCAGCATACTTAAACTGCTTACCAATTTTATCAGTATTATCTGGATAGAGTTCTGTTTTAATATTTGCTTGGCGTAATTTTTTAGCAGTTTCCAGAACTTGGTCTTGATATTTTTTGTCAAAAATTGACATTAAAACCTGAGAGGAGCTATTTAGATTTGGGATTAAGTTCAGCTGGTCAGCAGCTTCAACCGTACGATCAAACCCGAAGCCGACACCCGTAGCAGGAATTTTTAAGCCGGTAAGCCGTTCCATCATCGAATCATAGCGTTCACCACCACCTACGCTGCCAACTGGATAATCTTCAATCACAATCTCCCAGATAGGCCCTTCAGAATAGCTAAATGAGCGGGCTAGAGTGGGTTCAAAACGATAGAAATCGCTACTAAAACCTGAGTTTTCAAGATAGTTAATAATAGTGTTGATTGTCTCATCTGGTTTAATATTCATGATCTGTTCAAAATATTTTTCAGCCTGAGTCTGATCAATGCCTTTGTTAGTCATATCCTTAATCACACCCTCACGACCGATTTTGCTAAGCTTATCAATCGCTACAATTGCCTGGTAAGGAATGTCTTTCATGAGCTCACGACTGTTGAAGATGATGACTGGTTTTTTAAAGCCAATTTTAAGATAAGTTTCTAGGTTTTGAGCGATAATCTCGGCATCAGCCTCAGGTCCTTTGACGCCAAAAATATCTAGGTCAAATTGGGTAAATTCTCGGTATCGGCCCTTTTGAGGTTTTTCGGCTCTAAACACGGATTGGACTTGATATCTGCGGAATGGAAAGACGAGGTCATTATAGTTGGCAGCCACATAACGACAGGTAGGCACGGTTTGGTCATAACGCATGATCACATCTCTGCCGCCATTGTCAGTGAATTTATAAAATAATTTTTCGTCTTCACCGATCTCACCTTGAAACAACTCAAATGGTTCTAGAGTTGGAGTTTCAATGGGTTCATAACCCCATTCTTCTGCAGTTTTAATCATCACATCGCGCACCCACTGTCTTTTTCTGGCATCAGCAGGCAAAATATCACGAAATCCCTTGAGTGTTTGAGTGTTTGATTTTTTCATATGTCTCTTTCTAATATATTGTAACAGTTACATGCCGTCTAGGCTGCCTGTATAGAGATCTGTTCTAGTTTGTCTCCATTCACTCTGGAGCTTTTTTTGTTCTCCAGGTAAAAGCTTTTCTAATTCTTCCATGCTCATATCTTTTTTTTCTGAAAGCCATCTGGCAAATTTTACTTCATCGCTCCAGTAGTAGTTTGATTTTTCTTTATTCATTTCAACTTTCCAATCACTGCTTCAGCAACTTCAAGCACTTTGGCATTCTTAATTAAAGGCACTACTTTATCGATGTCTTCATAGAAAGCTCTATCTTGTGTGATAGCTGGGCTGACTGAGCGGACCAATTTATAGACTGCTTCAAATACAGGTGAAGGTTTAAGTGGCTTCCTAAACTCATAAGCTTGGCAAACAGCTAAAAGTTGGATGGCAAGAATAGCCTGAGTATTTTTGATAATCTCTCCAGCTTGTCTGGCAGCAATAGTGGCCATAGAAACGTGGTCTTCTTGATTAGCAGAAACAGGAATAGTATCCACACTACATGGTGAAGCCAAAACTTTATTCTCAGAAATCAAAGCAGCTTGGGTATATTGTGAAATCATCAGCCCCGAATCTAAACCAGCGCTTTTTACTAAGAATGCTGGTAAGTCACCTGAACAAGCCGGATCCATCAAGTTATTGGTTTGACGTTCCATGATGTTTCCTAAGTCTGTCACGATGATTTTTAATAGATCTTGCGTATAGCCAATTGGTGCGCCGTGGAAGTTAGCTCCAGTTAAGCAAACTTTTTCTTTAGTAAAGAAAAGTGGGTTGTCAGCCACTGCATTAATCTCGGTTTCAGTGACACGACGAATATAATTTAGAGCTTCACGAGCTGCCCCTACTACTTGAGGCACAGATCTTAATGAGTAAGCATTCTGAACATTAATTTTTTCTTGTTCCATAATTTCGCTCTTAGCGAGCAGCTGGCGTAAATTTGCTGCCACCTGGCTTTGACCCCTATAACCCTTAGCGTCGTTATAAAGAGCGCTGTAAGCAGACTCGACACAGTTTAGGACTTCAATATTCATACTGCAGATAACCTCAGTCTGTTTGATTAGTTTTTCAACATCAAAAACATTGAATGATGCGACGGCACTCATATATTGAGTACCGTTCATGATGGCTAATCCTTCGCGGTAGGCTAATTTAATCAGGGGAATACTAGCTTTTTTCATAGCAGCTTTTCCAGACATAATTTTGCTTTTATAAAAAGCTTTTCCTTCTCCAATGGCTACTAGACCCATTTGGGAAAGAGGAGCTAAGTCACCAGAAGTACCCACTGAACCCTTGTTGTAGAAAGTTGGGGTAACACCTTTATTTAACATCTCGATAAAGGTGTTAAATAGTTTAGGCCTAACTCCCGAATAGCCTTTAGCAAATAGAGCTGTTCGCAGAAACAGAGTGGATCGTGCGATTTCTTCATCAACGATGTCGCCCCAGCCTGCACTGTGAGCTTTAAGCATCCGAGTGGAAAGGTCACCAGCTTTTTCTTTTGAGAGTAAGACGTTACCAAAACCACCAATGCCGGTGTTTAAGCCATACATCACATCACCTCTATCCAGCATCTCGGCAATTGCATCCCAGTTATCCTGGATTTTGTCTAAAGCTAATTGAGTTGGCTTGATTTTTGCTCTATCACGTCCAATACTGACCACATCTTCAACTGTAAGTGGCTGATTATTTAGTTTAATAGTTTTTTTATTTTTCATATTTATCTTTCTTTAATTTATTTTTACTAAGGGGTTTTCCAAATTAAAAAACCCCGCTGTTGGCGGGGTAGAGAATTGAGTTTTTATTTTTTTGTTAGATCACGAAAACTACACCCGCCATTTTATGTTGGGGGTGATGATGAGCAATGCTGGTTTGAGGATTTATTTCAAACATAATCGGCAATTATACATGAACTAATTTTTATGTCAACGTGTTAGTGTGATAATATAAAATTGAGCTGTTTTTATTATTTGTTACACTTGTGGTAGGAATCCATTGTTTTGCTACTTGTTAGCACGTTTTTCACGAGATAATATTTGGCTAATCATGTTAACCAAACAAGATAAAAAATACCTTCATAAAACTTTTGCTACTCGCAAATATCTTGACGACAATTTTGTTAATAAAAAAGAGCATGATCAGTTTGCAGCTAGTGTAGCTGGAGAGTTTTTACAAATCCACAAGCAGTTTGTGGCTGTAGGTAAAAGATTTGACAAAATTGATGATAGATTCGATAAAATGGAGAGTTTAATAGAAGAGGTATTAGTTGAAGTAAAAGATACTAATAAAAAGTTTAGTAGAACGATTGAGCGAGTTGATGGGGTTGAGCTGCACTTAGGTTTATCAGTAGCTTAGCTTTTTTGAGGATAAAGTCTTTCTAAGACTGTCTTATATCCTTTGTATGGTTCCTTATGTAAGAATCTAGCCACTCGAGTGACAGTAGTGGTGCTAGTGTTGAGTTTTTGGGCAATTTTGGCGTAAGACATCTCTGTAGTCCAAAGTAATTTAGCTATTTGGAAGCGAGTTTCAAATTCATCTTTTTCTGCTGGAGAAAGCAAGTCTCTGAGAAAGTTTTTAATTTCTTTTTTATTCTTAAGTTGCTCAAAAGCAGCTAGTAGATCATCTGTTTGTTTTATCATAAGTGTTATTATACGGTAAAATATTCACTTCAGGGGCTCATAGGTAAACGGTATACCATACCCTTCGCATGGGTAAATTCCGGGTTCGATTCCCGGTGAGTCCACCACTTACGTCATCATCTCCAACGCACCATCTTCTGTCACCAGGATCATATTCTCATACCGATAGCCAAACTTTCCTTCCAAATAAATACCTGGCTCAATAGTAATTACCATCTGCGGCAAAATAGGTTGCTCATTGTTCCAGTTTAAGGAGAGGTTCTCATGTAGATCTAATCCCAGCCCGTGCCCGGTGGTGTGGATAAAATTTTTACCATAACCAGCCTCAGTGATAGTACTCCTCGCAGCGTGATCTAAGTTTTTAGCTAAAATCTGATCATTTTGACGATTTTTAAGTACAGCTACTGCTGCTTGATAAGCTGTTTTTACATTTTCCTCAATCTTTAAAAATTCAGCATCTGGACTCTCACCAAACCAAATAGTTCTAGTCATGTCACCATGATATCCATTCACCGTTCCTCCCAGGTCTATTAAGATTGGCATCTCTAATTTAAGTGCCATCTCGGTAGGCTGATGGTGAGGTAGAGCAGAGTTGGGGCCAAAAGCGACAATAGTCGGAAAGGCTGGTTTTTCTGAGCCAAATTTTTTGAGTTCAGTTTCAATAATTTCTTTGAGTTGAATTTCAGTCATGCCCACTTTTAGCATCTTAATTGCTGCAGTCACTGCTTGCTGGGTGATTTGGGCCGCTTTTTTAAGATTCTCAACCTCTCCTTCATCCTTAATAGTTCTCAGTTTCCAGATGTGTTGACGATCAAAACCAGCTATTTTTAAGAATGAGAGCTTATCTAGAGCTTCGTATTCATCGACAAATAAATTAGATTTATCAACCAAGAGCTCTTTGAGGTTTTCTTTTTGGTGTAATTTTTTAATTTCAGTTCCAACTTTGCTGAGAGCACAGCCTTTATGAGCATTTATTCCAGGTGGAGATTGAAAAGGAGAGAAACTAGCGTGGAAGAAGATATTGGTAGTAGGGGTGATTAAGAGAAAAGACTCTCTTTCTTCAGGAACCAGATGATTGAAGCCCGTCAGGTAAGCAATATCAGTGGGGACAGAGAGCAGTAAGCCTTGATTTTCACTCAAAAATTGACTGAGCTTATTAATTCTATCTGCAAATTTACTCATTGTCTTGGAGTGCCTCTAATGAAACCAGAGATCTAATAATAGAGGCATTCTTGCTCTCGTCGTCTTCGTCTCCAATTATTAAGACCTGAATGTCTTCGGTGAAGTCATTCTTAAAAGCAGTTTCACCACTTCGATCTTGGTACTTAGTTTTTGTTCCAGTTTTAAAAACTAGCTCTTCATTTTGTCTTGATAGGATCGTTATTTCTTTTGAAGATTGATCAATAATTGTACCCATGGCCACCAGGTGATTCTTAGGTCGAATACTTACCGAAGAGACCAGAATTCTTTTGGGGGTAAAAGCATCATCAATGATTAATCCCATTACTACTAGCCAATCACCAACAGCTACATCATCGATTGAGATTTCCTGATTAGATTTAAGTAAAGATACGTTTTCATCAAAAGGAATAATTTCAGTGCCTTTAGTATTGGTAATAGTTAAACTCTCTTCAGTAACGCGTTCTACTTGACCGATAAAGCCCCGTTTTTGCTGCGATATTTGATCAATGACACCTTTAATCTGATCACTTTTTTCTTCAACAATTCTTTGGATTCTCTCTTTTAGCTCTTGGGTGGTTTCAGCTGGGCTAGGTGAGCCTGAGGTGGTTGCCTCCTGAGCCATAGCAGGCTTAACAATGACTAGGACTAGTAAGGTTAGTATAGAAAATAAGATTTTTTTCATTTTTTATTCACCTTGATCTACTTTTGCAGAATCGGTAGCAACTTCACTACTTTCTTCAACTAGTGGTTTAGTAGTGTAGATGATAGTTCTTTCTTTGACTACTACCTTGCCATCGCTATCGATTACATGGACTTCAATGATATTGCTCCCTAATTCCAACTCACCTTCAATGGAGAAATTACCAGATTCATCAGCGTTAGTAATTGATTCCTTATCATTTATAAATATAACCACGTAGCTATCGGCAATAGTAGTTCCGGTAATAGTGGTAACAGGCTCGTTGACGATAGTTTCATCCTCTGGACTGTGGATAGAGAGAATGCCGGTAGTCTCATTTTCTGCTTCTACTGAAGGGCTAACCTCTAGTTTTTCGGTGGTTAGTTCTGGTTTAGCTAATGAGCTCTGGGCTGTATAAACTCCATAAACAATAATTAGCCCGAAGAAGAGTCCGACTAATACTGAGATGAGCATTTCTTTTTTCATTTAAGTATCTTATTATACCTTACATATGATTATTACCTACAATGGACACTCTAGTTTTAAATTAAAAGGCAAAGATGGCTCAGTCGTGACTGATCCTTTTAGCTCTTCAATAGGCTTTGATTTTCCCAAAACAAGTGCTGATATTGTCACTACTTCTCATGATCATGAAGATCATAATCAAGTGGGTAAAGTTGGTAAGACAGCTCGCAGAGATCAACCATTTGTGATCAATGCTCCTGGCGAGTATGAGGTAGGTGGCATCTCTGTATTTGGGGTAAAAACATCTCACGATCAATCGGAGGGTGAAGACAGAGGAACAAATATAATCTTTACCTTCTTATTAGATGAGATGCGGGTTTGTCATTTGGGAGATTTAGGCCATGAGTTGAGCCCGGAACAGATCAAAAAAATTGGCTCAGTTGATGTTCTTCTTTGCCCAGTTGGTGGAGTTTTTACTATTGATCCTAAGCTTGCTGTCAAAACAATTAAGTCTCTAGAGCCCAGCATTGTGATTCCAATGCATTATAAAACCCCAGCCCATGATGAAAAAACTTTTGGAGAGGTGTCTACTTTAGAAGAGTTTTTGAAAGAGTATGGTGTTGAAGTCGAAGCTGAAGAGAAATTGAATATGGATAGATCTCGTTTACCAGAGGAAACAGAAGTGGTGGTGCTGCGACGGGGATAGGGTATACTGTTGATACTTAATTTCTTAAAATATTAGTCAAGTTCTGCCCAGATAACTACATGGTTGATAAAAGAGTACCTCCTCATAATATCGATGCTGAAGAGTCAGTTTTAGGCTCTGTTTTAATTGATTTGGAAGCAATTATTAAAATTGGTGAGATTTTACGTCCAGACGCTTTTTACAGTCCAGCCCATCAAGCTATTTACCAGGCAATGGAGACTTTATATGAGGCTCGCAGCCCTATTGACGCAGTTACCTTAACCAATCAACTCAAAAAACAAAAACAACTGAAACAAGCCGGCGGTGCTTCTCGAATTGCTGAGCTGTCTAACTTAGTTTCTACAGCTGCTAATGTTGAACATTACGCCAAATTAATCATTGAAACTCATGTCAGACGACGAATGATTAAGCTCTCTGGAGAGTTAGCTGAGAAGGCCTTTGATGACGGTGTTGAGTCGGGTGAGTTGATGGATATTGCGGAACAGAAAGTTTTTAAAGTCTCTCAAACTAGAAGTGATAAATCTTTTACTCCATTGAAAGATACTTTGGTGGAGAGTTTTGAGCGCTTAGATGAGCTACAACGCTCTGGAGGTGAGTTGCGGGGAGTGCCGACTGGATTTAATGATCTGGATCAAGTTACAGCTGGTCTGCAGCGTTCTAATTTAATTATTTTGGCCGCTAGACCTGGTATGGGTAAGACAGCTCTGGCTTTAAATATCGCTCACTATGTAGCAGCTAGTGCTGCTAAAAAAGTGGGTTTCTTTTCTCTAGAAATGAGTAAAGAGGAGTTAGTGGATCGTCTATTGGTTTCGCAAGCAGATATCGATGCTTGGAAGTTAAAAACTGGTCGATTAGATCAACAAGACTTCTTGAAGCTTTCAGACGCCATGGGTGTTTTAGCTGATGCACCGTTATTTATTGATGATACTCCTGGTATGTCTATCTATGAAATGAGAACTAAGGCTAGAAGATTGGCTACTGAACAGAACGTAGATTTAATTGTAATGGACTATTTGCAGTTGGCTCATGGCCAGACTCGCGACAATCGCGTTCAAGAGGTGGGTGAGATTTCACAAGGATTAAAGAATATCGCTCGTGAGTTAAAGATTCCAGTTCTTGCATTGTCACAGCTTAACCGTTCTGTAGAGAGCCGTGGTGAAAAAGCTCCTCAATTATCAGATCTAAGAGAATCTGGTTCTATTGAGCAAGACGCAGACGTAGTCATGTTTTTATACCGAGAAGATGATGATATTAGAGAATCTATGAAGCTCAAAATTGCTAAGCATCGTAATGGAGCACTAGCGACAGTAGATCTCTTTTTTAGAGGTGACAGAATTAAATTCTTTGATATGGCTGCTAAGCCGACAGCTTAGGTTGGTACTTGGCCAAAGAGTAGATACAGCAATCCCGTAGATAGAAAAATAAACATCAGAAAAAATCCCAATGTAGATTTAAGGCTTTTGAAAGCTCTTTCGGGGTGAGGTGAGTCAGTTTTGATGATGATAATTAGTGCAACTGAAAACCAGATCACAGTTTTGATGACTAGCCACCAAATATTATTGACATTAAAAGCAGATTGAACGATAACTTCGACGGGTGGCATAATTGTATAATTATGATGACTGATTTAGGATATAATATCAAGCATTAAGCCGTGGTGGCGGAATTGGTAGACGCGTGGGTCTCAAAAACCCATGAAGGCAACTTCGTGAGAGTTCGATTCTCTCCCACGGCACACTCAGTTATTTTTTTAGGTTCGAGTCCACTAGTCACTGCAAACGGCAATAAAGACCTTTAAATAGGTCTTTTTTAATATGTGATATGATGTGAGTATGAAAAAAATATTAATTTCAGATTTTTCAAAAGTTCAACTTTTTCCTAAAGATAATAGTTATCAGGGGGGATTGAATAAGCTTTATGATCAGATTTTGAGCACGAACAAAAACTTTAACGATTATTTTTCTCTAAATGAGGATTTATTAGATGAACTAGTGAAATTAGACATAGATAAGTATGTTTTTACGACTGGAAAAGTGCAAAGTGCACCTGAGATTATAGATAGGGTTAGGACGGTGTTTAAGGATGTGTTTAATGTCCCAATGATTGGTTTTTTGAAGACTGATCCGAAAGCATACAATATTCTTTGTGAGAGGCTTGAGGTTAAGCCAAGTCAAGTAATATTCATTGATGATACTAAAGATAATGTAGAGGCAGCAAAAGAGGCAGGCTTAATGGCTGTGGTTTATGAAGACAACAATCAAATACTGATGGCAATTAAAGATTGGTTGAGATAGGTTCCAACACCCCGCCCAAGGCGGACAGGAGTCCACTAGTTCCTGCAGAAATAACCTACTTTCACTTTCTACTGATTGACAAAATGTTCTTTTTAAGGAACAATATGCGAGTGAATAAAAAAGTAATAGTTGCTAAGTCAGCACAGAAAGAATTTAAGAAATTATCTAAAAATATCAGAGCTAAAATTGATTCTAGAGTGATGATTTTGTCTAGAGATGGGAAGTTGATAGATCCATTTGGTAAGAAAATAGATGACAAATTATTTGAAATTAGAGTTAAAGTTGGAAGCCAATGGCGAGTTCTTTATGCGTACATTTGGGATAATCATGTAATTTTATTATCAGTATTTCAGAAAAAAACTAACAAAACACCTTCTAGAGAAATAGTAAAAGCACGTAAAAGATTGGAGGAATACCTATGAAAAAAATGAGTAAGAAGCAACAGGATTACATTAAGAAAAACACTATTCCTTGGAGTGAATTCAGTAAAGACTTTACTGATGAGCAAAATAGAATGGTGGAGAGTGAGATTGCATATTATGATGCCCTCCAGTCTTTAAAGAAAACTAGAACAGAACAAGGATTAACTCAAGCTGATTTGGCCAAAAAAGCATCAATGCCTCGGACTACTATCACCAAGGTAGAATCAGGAAGTTATAACCCCACTCTTCAAACACTGATGAATATGGCAGCAGCGATGGGGAAGAGAATTAAGATAACTTTACTTTAGCAGCCAAATTAATCCCACGGTAATGAATTGCGGTGTTAGGCCTAATACCATATTTGTCGTTGAGTTGTGGAATAGATGGTGGAAGTTATTGAGTGGTTTTAAAAACCAAGGCTCCCATTTGAGAAAATTACGTGGTGCTTCTAAAAAATCTGGGACTAAGCCCACGAAAGCTCCAATCCAAATGTGGTATTGGATTTCATTTTGCCCAGATTGCCAGAAATAATAAATTGCAGCGAGGCTGATGGCTAAATCCACTATTTCCAGTAAAAAAGCAGTTTTTCTTTTTCTTTTTCCATTGCTGAGCCCAGTACCGACATCCCAGTGAGGAACCCAGTCTTCAAAGTAGTGGCTGGCAAGAGTGAGGGGGATATAAAGTGCGGGATGAGGTAATTTACTAGCGATGAAAGCGCCAGTTAAGGTATGAGATATCGATAACATAGGGGTATAGTATACAATAAAGATCATGTATCCAACGTTCATCAACATCGGCTCAGTTGCTATTAGCATGGGGAGCATTTTTAATTTATTGGCTTTTCTAACCACTGCTTTTGTATATTGGCGCAAAACAAGAGAAGAACACTATCATCAAGATCAAGTCTTCGACGCATTTTTATTAGCTAGCGTGATGGGTTTGTTGGTAGGTAGGCTAGGATTTGTATTATTTAATTTTGGGGAGTTGGGAAAAAATATTTGGAACTGGTTTGATGTGATCAATCGTCCTGGAAGCTTGGAAATATTTAGTTTGTTGGGAGCTTCAATTTACCTTTATCGTTATGCAGGTAAAAAGAAATGGGATCGGTTCGAGGTACTTGATTTTTGGTTTTTAGCTATTTCTGCAGGAATGGTTTTCAGGCAATTAGGTAACTTTTTTATGGGAGTAGGATTTGGTTATGAAACGCAGTTACCTTGGGGGATGGTTTTCCCTGGTGTTTTTGTAAAACACCACCCCACACAGTTATACGGGGCCTTGGTTTATTTAGGACTTTATATTTATTTGTACTGGGCAGAGTATCACTACCGAACTTTCCTCTGGTATCGAGCTGGTAAAAAGACAGCTCAGACTGGCTTTTTGACTTCTATTTTCTTAATAGTTACTGGACTATCAATGCTACTCATGAGGTTTGTTAGGCCAGCCCAACTTGAAATTAATCAGTTTGGATTAGATTATCTGGTTTATGGAGCAATGGCTCTGTTTGGAGGAGTGATGATGTATATTAAGTCGGGTAGATTAATAATTTTTAAAAATAACAAAAATTAATATGTTCTGGCCAGTTTTTTTAATATCTTTAGTGTTAGATCAGATTAGCAAATTGATAGCAGCTGCATATCTTGAGACTGATCTTAACTCTGGAATTTCCTTTGGTTGGTTGAGTGAGTTATCAAGTGAAACAATGACCGTACTATTAGTTTTTTTAGCAATTGCCATTGCTTATTTATTGAAGAAAGAGTGGCGGCGACATCCAGCAATTTATGGACTTTTTTGGGCAGGAGTTATTTCTAATTTGTTAGATCGAATTTTTTTTGGAGGAGTGATTGATTGGATTTCATTGCCTTATCTGGAGATCAAAAATAATTTAGCTGATTTTTATCTCTTCATCTCACTTATTTTGTTATTAATAAAAGAATTTAAAGGTCGCTATGAAGGTTGAAATAATTTTTGAAGATCAAGACATATTGGTAGTGAATAAACCAGCGGGAATGGTATCAAATAGCGCTCAATCAGTAAAAGAGCCTAGTTTACAAGATTGGCTAGTAGAGAAAACTGCTCAGAATGTTTCTGATGATTGGAAAGAGTTAGTGCCGGCTGATTTCAATAATGAGTATGGAACGGTTGAAGAGATTTTTAAAGAGCGAGCTGGCTTGGTTCATCGCCTAGATAAAGATACTAGTGGAGTTATGGTAGCGGCTAAAAACCCTGGTTCTTTGGTGAATTTATTGGCTCAGTTTCGTGAGAGAAAAACTAGTAAAAAATATACTTGCTTGGCTCATGGCAAGTTTAGAGTTCCACAGGGGAATATTATTGCTCCACTGGGGAGATCTAGAACAAATCGTCAGAAATTTGATGTTTCTTCGGATGGCAGATCAGCAACTACTGAATATAAGGTAATTGATTATTATCCCGATTTAAATGACCAAGGCTTGGAGAAGTTGAAGGAATTTAAGAAAAATCTCTCTTCCTATCAGGGATTTTCATTAGTTAACTGTTGGCCTAAAACTGGCCGTACTCATCAAATTAGAGTTCATCTGAAGCATTGGAAACATCCGCTAGTGGGAGATGATAAGTATGTGGGTAAAAAGCGGGTTAAGCTCGATGAAGTTTGGTGTCCACGACAGTTTTTGCACGCTAGTCAAATTAATTTTATCCATCCTAGAACTGGTAAAAAAGTTAGTTTTGAGGTTGAGCTAGCGGAGGATTTGCGACAGGCTTTGAGTTTTTTGAATAAGTCTGTATAATTCACCTTTATATAAATAATAAGTTGCGATAGCATCTCAAAATTGCTTTCGCTCCCAAGTCACAAACCGCCCCGCAAAATCGGGGAGAGGAAAACCAAGTCGAGCTAAAGACAAGAAGGGGTGTTTTTTTTATTTAAACACACTTTTTCACTCACTAATTTTGGTTTTTTGACTTGATTGAGTCAAATATGACCGGTAAACCAGATGTTCTTCATGCCAACGGAAACCCCACAAAGGTGGTGCGTGGTTTTAAAGAAGCATATGGGCTTATGTCCCAGGCAGTTAATGCCGAAAAAATTATTGGTGAAGCTGAACCAACTGAAAGTGATTTAGCAGCTGCGCTATGGAAACTCCGGGTAGGGCAAATGAGTGATATCCCTGCAGGGGGAATATTAATGGTGATTTCATCTGATGTTGAGTATAGAGGGATGGATGATAAACAACGATTAAAGATCAGTCGTTATCAAGACCATCCAGAGTTTGAAGCTGTTGTTGCTAAGGCTAGAGAAGCAGTGATTGCTGAGTGGGAGCAAGTTGAGGGTGATCAAAATATTACTGTAGAATGGCTACTGTCTTTTGGTTTTCAGTTATTTTGGAAAGATCATGAAGACCAGCTCCAATCAAGTGATAGACAGGTGATCCGATTAGTTATTCAGGCAGAGTTTAGTACTCCACCTACAAAAGCAGAGATTGAAGAATCATTTAATATAAATTTTAATACGGGGTTTGAATTAGCTGAGTTAGCTACAGACGATAGAGCAATTGTAAGAGTTGCTAATTATATAGAGGGACATAGAGTTTGGAAAGAGATTCCTCATGATTTTTTGATAATGATGATTACAAATAAAGTTATTCCACCTCAGCTATTATCTCAGTTGGCATTTAACTTTTCTATTGAAGGGCAAAAGCGTAGAGACAGGAAGGGTTACGGTGGATATCAACAAGTAGCAGTAAGTTTGTTAGGATTGAACTAAATCTAGGAAAGGCCTTATGTCACAAATTTCTTTTTTATCTTTAACCTGGTCACAATTTCATCAAGATGTTTTTGAGTTGGCTAAAAAAGTAGAGGCGAGTGGGCAAAAGTTTGATCGGATTGTCTGCATTGATCGAGGAGGAGCAATAGTAGCTCGGTTTCTATCTGATTTTTTAGGATTAAAGATTTCCAGTTTTGTGATGGTAGCTTATAAAGAAATTGGAAAACTGAGTCAGCCTAAAATTCTAGAAGAGTTAAAAACTAGTATCAAGGACGAGAAGATCTTGCTAGTTGATGAGATTATCGATAGTGGTAGCTCTTTTGAAGCAGCTCTGGAGTATCTGCGGAAATTTCAGCCCCAAGAGATTGTGACACTGGCTCCATATATAAAACCAATTAGTAGGTTTAAGCCAGATTTTTGGCAAGTAGAAACTGATCAATGGGTAATTTTCCCCTATGAAGTCCGAGAGACAATCAGTGATGTGAGTCGAATTTTGAAAAAGCAAGGTAAAATTGATGAGGAAATAGAAAAGCAAATTTCAGAGTTTGGTTTTAATGATGAGCAGGTGAGTTATTTCTCTAAGGATGAGTAAAATTCTTCTCGTTTCTCAATCAATTTCTCCGCAATCTCTTTAGCTTCTGGATGGGTGAATTTTGGTAGTCGCATTTTATAGATGCTGTGTTTCATAAAGTAATCATTTTCTTTAGCTGAAAGAGTGGGTGGGGCTAACTCTGAATCTAGCATTCCTAGCGCATCACATTCCATAAGAAGGGTTTCATCTTCATCAGAAATATTTTTAATATCATCATGGACAGAAATAATACGAGTTATTTTCAGTAGTTCTGACTGGCTAAAATAGCCTGGTAAGCGCTGAGATATTAAGCGCTCAATCAACTCTACACTGCGCTTCATGTGAGCTTTTTTGTAAGGAATGACTTCTTTGATGCTGGAGATTTTTTTCTGGCTAAATAAGCTAATATAACCCCAATCGTGAGCATAGGCGGCTGTGATCATTACCTTAGAGTTGAGTTGAGGATTATCAATTTTTTCTAATAAATACTTCATCCAATGCGCTACGGCTTCAGTATGAGGCTTGTCCCAATGAGGGCGGCCCTTGTTAGCCAGATCTTTAAGAATAATTTGGCGTAAAATACGCTCGATGTAGGGATGAATTAAAGCTGATTTCTTCATTGCTCATAGTATACTGGATGAATGACAGACGTAATTAATCAATATATTGAACAAGAAGAGCAGCGCCAGCTAGAGATGATTGGCTTGATTCCTTCAGAGAACCACATCTCTCCAGAGGTGTCAGAAGTTTTATCTTCAACTCTTAATAGTAAGTATGCTGAAGGCTATCCAGGACGGCGTTACTATGAAGGTAATCAATTAGTAGACAAAATAGAAAATGAGGCTCGAGATCGAATTAAAGAATTGTTTAAGGTGCCGTATGTGAATGTACAACCATATTCTGGCTCGCCGGCCAATAGTGCGATTGAGTTTGCACTTCTAGAGCCGGGGGATACCTTGATGGGCTTAGCTTTGTCTGGTGGAGGGCACTTAACCCATGGTCATCCTAGGGTGACTTTTTCTGGAAAGTATTTTAACTCTGTTCAGTACCAGCTAGATGAAAATGCGCGGATTGATTTTAAGAAATTGCGTGAGTTGGCTTTAGAGCACAAACCTAAGCTAATCATTGTCGGCACTACCGCTTATCCATTTATTTTAGAGTTTGATAAGTTCCGCGAGATTGCTGATGAGGTGGGCGCTTGGTTGTTGGCAGATATTTCACACATCACTGGCTTGATAATAGCGGGAGAGCATCCTTCGCCAGTCCCATATGCAGATGTAATTATGTCTACTACTCACAAGACTTTCCGTGGTCCCCGTGGGGCGATGATTATGGTCACCGATCGAGGATTAGAGCGAGACTCTACCCTCGGAGGTAAAATTGATATGGCCATTATTCCAGGTCTCCAGGGAGGTCCACATAATGCCACCACTGCCGGGATTGCAATTGCGGCCGCGGAGGCGATGAAACCAGAGTTTAAAGCTTATGGGCAACAGGTAATGACGAATGCACAGGCTTTAGCTAAATCTCTCCAGGATGAGGGCTTGAAGCTGGTGGGAGATGGAACTGAAAATCATTTAATGCTGATTGATTTAACCCCACAAGGTTTTGGGTTGGGAACACAAGTAGCTTTTGCAATGGATGTGGCTGGCATGTACGCCAATCGCAATAGTATTCCTCATGAGCCTTGCTCACCCTTTTATCCTTCTGGGATTCGACTGGGAACACCACTAGTGACTACGCGCGGGATGAAAGAAGCTGAGATGAATCAGATTGCGGGCTGGATTGCTCAGGTGGTGGAGATAGTGAAGGATTATGAATTACCTCAAGATAGAAAAGATCGCAGTAAATTTATCAAAGAGTTTAGAGAGAATGTTAGAAACGATCAAAGACTGCTTGAAATTAGAGAAGAAGTAATCAAGCTAGCTAAAAAATTTCCATTATTCGTATGGTAAACTGGTTTTCTATGAAAAACCAAACCCCTTCTTTATCCAAATTATTTAAATCCCGCCAACCGTCTGCGGTCCGTTTGACTCAAATAGAGTTTAATAAACGCACCGATGGAGTAGAGGCAGTTAATTGTTCGATCGGGAATGTTTCTCTACCTACTCACCCTCAAATTCAAGACAGAATGAAGAACCTGATGGGGGATAAGAGCCCTTTTAAAGGTGGGGTCGTGAAGTATTCAGCTACGGTGGGGATGGATGAAACCCGTCAAGCTATTTTAAACGTGATTGCCTCCAGTAATTTGAAGACAGATGGTCTCTATGCCCAAGTCACCGATGGTGGTTCTCATGCGATGGAGCTAGCGATCCTAGGTGTTTGCGGTCCAGCCGGAAGTCAGGAAAGGCCACTCTTAATGATCAACCCGGCTTATTCAAACTATCGTTCTTTTGCGAGTCGAGTGGGGCGGAAAGTGGTTGCAGTCACCAGAACTTTGAGTGATCAGGGTGAATTTACCCTGCCTAATATAGATGAGATCGAAGAAGTAATTGAGAAAGAAAATCCAGGTGCGATGGTGGTGATCCCGTTTGATAATCCTACTGGTCAGCTTTATAGCCCAGAAAATATGATTAAACTAGCCAAATTAGCGATTAAACACAATCTATGGCTGGTAAGTGATGAAGCTTATCGCGAATTATCCTACACAGGAGAAAATACCAACACTAGTGTTTGGGCACTGACAGAGGCAGAAGTGCCCGGAATCACTGGTCGCAGGATTAGTATTGAGTCAGCTTCTAAGGTGTGGAATGGGTGTGGCTTTAGAATTGGTTGGTTGGTAACAGACAACGAAGAGTTTCATCAACAGTCAGTAGCAGAAAATACCGCTAATTTATGTCCGCCGGTAATTGCTTCTTGGTTAATTGGTGGTTTAGCTGAAGTTAGTCATGATGACCTGCAGAATTGGTATGAGAAACAACGAGCCTACTATGCGCCGATGTTAATTGATTTAACTACGAAATTAAAACATATTTTACCAGGAGTGATTGTATCTAACCCTGATGCATCTTTATACTCAGTAGTCGATGTCAGACAGCTAGTTGATGACGGTTTTGATGCTCAAGATTTTTCAATGTACTGTGCTAGTGAAGGTAAGGTAGATATCAATGGTCAGCAGCTGACTCTTTTAGTTTCGCCAATGGCTGGCTTTTATGAGTTACCTGATGGAGTTAGTAATCCTGGTCAGACTCAAATGAGGATCTCTTATGTAGAATCTCCAGAGCAGATGGCGTTGGTCCCGGAGCTATTTGCTCAGCTATTTAAACAGTATCAAGCACGCTAGAATAGAGTTATATGCAACAGATTGGTGCCCATGTTTCAGCAGCTGGAGGGGTAGAGAATACCCCGAAGAGAGCGGCTGATATTGGTTGCAATTGTCTGCAGTTGTTTTCGGGCAGTCCTCGGGTTTGGAGAAAGACAGATTTAGCCAATCATGATGTCGATAAGATGTTTGCAGAACAAGCTAAATATGGTGTTTCATCAATCTTTACCCATGCCATCTATTTAGTGAACTTAGCCTCTGATAAACCTGAGCTAATAGAAAAATCACTTGCCACTTTAAAGTATGATTTAGCCTTTGATGCCTTAGTGAAAGGTTCAGGAGTAATCGTGCATTTGGGCAGTCATCAGGGTAGAGGTTGGGAAACAGTTAGAGAACAGGTGGCAACAGAGATTAAACAGCTCTTAAATGAGAGTTCAGCCAACTCAACTTTATTAATTGAAAACTCAGCTGGTCAAAATGGAAAGTTAAATAGTGATTTGGCAGAGATTAGATGGTTGCTTGACGAGGTTGATTCTCCGAAGCTCGGTTGGTGTTTTGATACCTGTCACGCGCATGCAGCTGGATATGCACTAGGGGAAGAAGCCAAGCAGAAAGATGGGCAGGATTCTTTGATAGCAGAGCCAACTGAAGTTAAAAATGTGAGAGCTGAAACAGCTTTGGAGGCCATTAATCGTTTGGAGCTATGGTCCAGCTTGAAGGTAATTCATGTTAATGATAGTCGAGATGAGTTTGGTTCAGGCCGAGATCGTCACGCCAACTTGGGAGAGGGGATTATTCCTCAGGCAGATTTAAAGTATTTTCTCAATTATTCTCAAACTAAAGAAATCCCATTGTTATTAGAAGTGCCAGGGGCTGATAAAAAAGGACCAGATGCCAAGAATGTCTCAGCATTAAAGCAACTCCTCGAGGATTAATTAGCTTTCTCAGGTACAATATAGTCCATGATTATTTTTGATGGTGATAAATTAGCCGCCCAGCAGGAAAAAGACCTTAAGCAAGAGGTCCAGGATCTACGAGATGGGGGAGTGAAGCTAAAAATTGCCGCCATTTTATTTACCGAAGACCAAGGTAGTCAACTTTACACACGATTGAAGAGTGAAGCAGCTGCTCGAGTGGGGATTGAGTATGAAGCACATGAATTCTCGATGACTGAAGGCACAGATGAAGTTGAACAGAAGTTAGCAGAGCTTAATGGTGATTTGACCGTGACTGGAATTATTATTCAAAAACCATGGCGTAACACTTGGGCTGAAGTCAAGGGAATTGATCAGATGAAGGGTAATAAAGCAGTCAGGCAGGCTTTTAATAGTTGGTGGCAGTTTTTGACTTCAAAAATTGAGTTAGCTAAAGATGTTGATGGCTTACACCCTGATCAAGATAAAGTCTTACCCGCAACTGCCAAGGCAGTGATGACAATTTTAAACAAAGCCTTTTTAGAATTAAAAATTTCTCTAACTGCTCAAAAACAACTCCAAATTTTAGTTTTAGGTCGCTCAGATATTGTTGGTCAGCCAGTTTTCCGCGAGCTGCAAAAACAAGGTTTCCAAGTGAAGCTACTTACTAGAGACGATGTCGATCAGAGGATGAGTTCAAATAAAAAGTTCTTAGACGCAGACATTATCATTAGTGCTACCGGTGTCAAACACCTCATTTCCGGAGAGATGGTTAAGGAAGGGGTGGTAGTGATTGATGTGGGTGAACCACGACCAGATGTTGATTTAGAGTCAATGAAAGACAAAGCTGCTTTCATTACTCCAGTTCCAGGAGGAGTTGGGCCGATGACGGTAATGAGCTTACTCAAGAGTTGTGTTATAATTGCTGCTTAATAAAAATTACGGTGTTGGTCCATCAAATAGTCCTGACTATCAGACCAAAACCACTTCGCTTTAGGCGAATAAATAAGGACAAGTATGATTGATATCTCAAAATTAGAGAATGTTGCTCCAGATTATGATCTGCGAGATTTATTAGAAGCTGGCTGCCATTTCGGTAGTGATGCGAGTAGTTGGCATCCTAAAATGGCCAAATGGATTTACTCTAAACAAGAGGGAATTCACATTATTGATCTAGAAAAAACTGCTTCTCAATTAGTATTAGCTTACAACTATTTTTATCATTTAGGAAAAGAAGGTAAAGTCGTTATTTTTGTCGGCACCAAGCGTCAAGCTAGAGAGACTGTCAAGGAAAAAGCTGTTGAAGCAAAAGTACATTGGATTGTTTCTCGTTGGTTGGGTGGATTACTCACTAACTGGCAGCAAGTTGGAAAATCACTCCGAAAAATGCTCGAGATCGAAAAAGGATTAAAAGAAGATAAATACAAAATGTACACCAAGTTTGAGCAAACTCAGCTCGAAAAAGAAGCTGGTCGTTACGCTCGATTCTTCGATGGTTTACGAGAGCTGAAGAAAATTCCTGATGCAGTCTTCGTTATTGATCCTAAAAAAGAAAAAATTGTCCTCAAAGAAGCTCTAATGATGGATGTTCCAGTAATTGCTTTGGTTGATACTGATACTGATCCTCAGTCAGTAGATATTGTTATTCCAGCTAATGATGATGGCAGAACTAGTATTGAGTTTATTGTTGATCAGCTCATAGAAGCTTACTCTAAGGGTAGAGCTGCTAAACCTGGTGCCAAAACTGTTAAAAAGGAAGATAAGAAAGGGGATAAGTAATATGGCTGTTACTGTTGCCGATATCAAAAAACTTAGAGAAGAAACTGGTGCAGGAATGATGGACTGTAAAAAAGCCCTCACTGCTGCTGAAGGAGACTTCGTCAAAGCTCAAGAAATTCTGCGTGAGAAAAGTTTAATTAAAGCTGATAAAAAATCTGACCGAGAGACTAAAGAAGGTTATATCGCTAGCTATGTACATGCTGACAACAAAACAGCTGCTTTAGTTGAGATTCTCTGTGAGACTGATTTTGTAGCTCTTAATGAAAAACTTCAAGAAGTTGCTAAAAATGTGGCCATGCAAGTGGTGGCGATGAATCCAGCTGATGTGGCTGAGCTTTTAGCCCAAGACTATATTCGTGATGGCAAAATCACCATTGAAGACCTAGTCAAAGAGACCAGTGGCTTACTCGGAGAAAAACTAGTCGTTAACAGATTCACTCGCTACGAAATTGGGGAGTAGTAGCTAGATAGTAACTAACTTATTGTAAGTAATTATTTACTGCAGTTTGTAAAATTTCTTTGATTTGTTTTTCGCTGTATTCTTTTTTTATCCATTCAACTGGCATCATTTCTATATCATCGAAATAGATCATGGGTTCAAGAATCCATCTTTCAGCAATACTATAGCGCTGAGTAGCTTCGTTTATGCCTTCTTTTAAGGTGACGATCTCTTGGTCTAAACAAATAGCAATATCACAATAATCTCTCCAAGTAGCTCTTTTGCCCAGGATATAAAGTTTAGTTGCAAAAATGTCTTGTATTGAGACTAGTTCCGCATTTTTAAAAAAAACAGAATTATGAGTAGTTGGAATAGGATCTTGGAAGAGAGTGATCTTGATATCATCAGCGAAAGCAGTGTATTGAGTATCTGTTTCTAGAAGTTGAGTGAGATTATAAGACTTCAGCTTCTTTTTAAGTATACTTGTGTTTAGTGAAGTAATTTTTTTATCTGTGACAAAATCAAGATCATAAGAAAGACGATGTCCAATCTGAAGGGCAAGAGCAGTTCCACCAGTGAGTTTTCCGAGTTTGGTGTCAGCAAGCAGGAGAAGTAACTCTTTTTGCTTATCTGAGATAGTATTTTCACTAAAGTGTGACATATTGATTGGGGTCAAGGTGACCATTAATTTTTAATAGGTAGTTCTTAATGAAGTTAAAGGTGCGTGTTGAGTAGGTTTTTCTAGGTTGATCGCAAAAAGTTTGTTTAATATCTGTTTGAGAGTAGTATTGTTTGAGCCACTCAATATCAGTGATAGAGCCATACTGCAATACCTGATGAATGATATATTTTCTATGTTTTTGTTTATCCAGTTTATTGATATCAGCTGACCAAAACAATGGTTTTTTACTTGTAGGAACACTTAATAAGCTCATACCGCTATTCTAACAAAATTAGTCAAGCTAATCTCGATTGATTTTTCCAGAGAGAGAGTAATATTTAGTTAGTACTAGTTGCAAGGAGTATTTATGAATGAGGAACAGGAAATATCAGCACAAGAAAATGATGGGATGAACAGTCACAAAAAAAACTCTCGTGATCTTATAAATGATTATTTTTGGGCTAGTGAAAGAGGAGAAAAAAGTGTAGAAGAGTACTTGGGTAGTCTTAGCCAAGAGGAGCGTGAAAGAGTCAGTGACTTGAGGGAAAGATTAGATAAAAGCGCTAAAAGACAATTAGAACTTTTTAAAAAAGCTGCATCTGAAGCAAGTCAGATACTTGAAGATGCAATTAAAAATAAGTTTGGTGATAATAACTGGGAAGCTTTGGTCTCTTGGACAGAGATAAAAAATGAGGACGGTGAAAAAACTGAAAATGGGAGACTTGAGAGTAATCTACCCGAGCCTTGGGAAATTTTAAGGCAAGACTATCTTGAAAAGAATGCAGCTTTTTTGCAGGCTCAAGCAGATGATGAAGATTTTTGGATTAATATTATGCCTCCAGCAGAGTTAATCGCAGTTGAATCTGCTGAAGATAAATTATCTAGCTTGTGTAGCTGGATAGATGATATAAAAATGCATGTGAGACAATTAGCTGAGATAAAGGATCATGATAACCCTAGTATTGGGATGAGAGCTTGGCTTGGTGAAAAAGGTGATGAAAGAAATTTAGCTAGGTTTTCGCCTAGTGTTAGACCAGTTTTCTTTGATAGTAGAAGGTATAATTATCAACCCTATGGTATTAGAGGTTATCAACAGCATATTTATAACACTTTGAAAGAAGCATTAACAATTTTGGAGAAAGGTCCTGATACTAGTTTATCGACTGATTGGCATGCTGAAATCAGAAAATCTACAAAAGCAGTTCTTTCTTCAAAAATTAAACCAGGATTTATGAAATAAATATTTCATGTGGTTTTTCTAAAGTATTATTGCGATATACTCATTGAGTGAATTCTTTCTCTTTCTCTCTCACTAAGACTCTTGGTAAAGCTAGGGCAGGGGAGTTTACTACGGCCCATGGAGTAGTCAAAACCCCTATTTTCATGCCAGTTGGCACTAAAGCTACTCTTAAGGCTTTAGATAGCTTAGACGTTAAAAATACCCAAGCCCAGATAATTCTCAGCAATACTTATCATCTTTACCTGCGCCCAGGAGAAGAATTGATCGCTGATAGGGGAGGGCTACATCAATTTATGAGGTGGCCTAAGCCAATTTTGACAGACTCGGGTGGTTTTCAGGTTTTTTCATTAGGAGAAAATAGTAAGATCAAGAGTAATGGCGTCGAGTTTAAGTCTCATCTTGATGGTTCAAAACATTTTTTTACACCCGAAAAGGCGATTGAAATTCAGCGTCAGTTAGGGGCAGATATCATTATGGCTTTTGATGAGTGCACTCCTGATAAAGCAGATCCTAAATATACTGATGAAGCATTAGATCGAACTCATCAATGGGCGAGACAGTGCTTTAATTATTGGGAAAAGCATTCTAGAAAAAGTGCTCAAGGTCATTATCAGGCTTTGTTCGGGATTATTCAGGGAGCGATGCACTCAGATTTAAGAAAAAAGAGCGCTCGTTTCATTACTAGTCTTGATTTTGATGGGATTGCTGTAGGCGGGGAAACAACTGGCTATAACATGGCTGGAACTGGAGAAGTGATGGAGTGGATAGAGCCTCTATTACCCGAAAATAAACCTCGCTATGCGATGGGATTAGGGCGCGATCCTCAAGATTTGATAGATGCAGTCAACATGGGCTTCGATATGTTTGATTGTGTTGGTCCGACACGACTCGCTAGGAATGGGGCTTTATATCATGGTCATTTAGAACAAGATCAAGATGAGTTTAAATTTGTTTCTGAGTTAAAAAACGGTCGATTGAGCATTGGGCGGAGTGAGTTTAAGACTGACGACGAGGTTATTATGAAAGGCTGTGATTGCTATACTTGTCAGTCTGGATACACTCGAGCCTATCTTAATCACTTATTCAAAACTAAAGAGCTGAGCTACTATCGTTTGGCTAGTATCCACAATGTTAGATTCATGATCCGGCTGACCGAAGAGATGAGAGCCGCTATACTTAGTTAGTGACTAAATTAATTTTAAAAATTTTAAAGTATTTCTTAATTACTATAACCACAACATTCGGTTTATTGATCATTTTGTTGAGTTCAGTTTGGGTGGTTGGTCCACGCTTATTTGCCTTAGATAATTTTAAAAACATATTGTTCACTTCTTCAGAAATAGACTCTCCAAAAAGCCAAATATATATGGCATATTTTTTCCCATCTACTAGTGAGATTACGGTAACTCCTCTTAAATCTAGTCAGGTTTCGGTTTTGGGTGGCTATGGTGATTATGAGTTAGAAAGAGTCTATCCACTCTTAACTATGGAGCGAAAAAAAAATGATTTTAATTTAGCAGCTTTAAGTTGGGGCACAGAAACTTTGGTGGATAATATTGCTGATATTAAACCAAACGCTCTAATAAGTAATAAAAAACAACTCCAGCAACAGTTGTGGACAACAGCTCTCAGCCACATTGCAAATCCTCAGGAATCTATTGAATTGCTCAAAGCCTTCTTTTTTACTAGATCAGTGCCAACTGAACAGATCACTTTTGAAGACAACTATGCTTCAGTTGATGAGTTGAATATTTTAGATAACGTGGTTCTTTATGAAGGCTGTAGCGTAGCCGTAGTTAATACTACAGAAAAAACTGGTTTAGCATTAAAAGTATCTGATATTTTGGAAAAAAATGGGGCAATAGTAATTAGAGTCACTGATCAGAATAGTCCTTATCAACTTTCAACCTTTTCTTTTGATTCAGAGCATGGTTCTTGCCAGTCACTATCACAACGCTTGCAGGTTTTATTCCCCAGTAAAGTTACCAAGCAAGTTCATCATCAGCTTCAGCAAGAGTATCGAGCTGACTTAATAATTTTTATTGGAAAAGATTTGGCAAACTTAATCTAAGTAATCTTTTGGAGTGCTAACGTCCTCAAGACTTTTTTCAGCATCGGTGTCAGTATCTACTATCTCAACTGGAATATTTTTTTCGATCATTGATTCATCAACTTCATTGATAGTGGCAATGTTGGCATTGGTTTGATTATTGGAGAAAGAAGCTATGTTCCGATTGGAAGTAGAGCGTTCAACCTCTCTAATGTGGACTATGCAATGGATGCCATCACACGATCTGACTCTACAAGCATATTTATTACCAGACTTAATCAATTTGGCGAGTCTAAATGAGAGATCCTCGGGTAGGGAGCCAATGTAAGTTTTACCAACACAGATCGAAATATATCTGTTTTTGGGTTGAAGTAAACACTCTTGACCAATAGCTATCTTTTTTAAGACATTTTTGTCTGCTAAGCGGTAGAGCTCGATAGATTTAGTTTTTCCAGGCTCTTCAATGAAAGATTCATTTGAAAAAGCTGGTAAGGAAGTAACTTGCTTATCTTTGATTTTTTGAAGATGCTTTAGAGCGAGCTTATTTGATTTGTCTATTTCTAGAACCTTTTTAAAAGTCTGTTGAGCTTTTCGAATTTTACTCAGCTGGAGATAAGTGGCTCCAAGACGATTTAGAGCACTTGTGTCTTGAGGTTTAAGCTCAATTAATTCTTGATTAGCTCGACAAGCCTCTTCCCAGTTCTGGATTTTAGCAGCTTTAATAGCTCGTTGTTGGAGTTTAAGTATTTGACTCATAATTTTAATTTGTAACGACGAAGAATACATTGGCAGCCTCTGATTGTCAACTGACAACAAAAATCTTACAATCTTATTGAAGAAAGGAATTGATATTTATGTCAGGACACAGCAAATGGAATAACATTAAGAATCGTAAGGGCGCCCAAGATAAGAAAAAAGGGAAGGTCTTTGGTCAGTTGGCTCGTCAGATTAGAGCAGCTGTTAAGGAGGGTAAATCTGGAGTCCCAGATCAAAACCCAACTTTAAGAACTATTCTCGAGAAAACTAGAATAGCAAATATGCCTAAAGAGAATATTGCGCGAGCTATTAATAAGGGTTTGGGAAAAGGAGCCAGCGGTGCAGTGCAAGAGATAGTCTATGAAGGCTTTGGTCCTGGAGGAATCGGGATGTTAGTGACGGTGGCAACCGATAGTGTCAATCGGATGAGCTCAGAGTTAAAAAATGCCTTTTCTAAAGCTGGCGGGAGTATGGGTGCTCCAGGTAGTGCCATGTATATGTTTAATCGCAGTCAGAGCGGAGAAGAGGCTTATATGTGTGTGATGCCGATGCCAGTTGAGGATGAAAGCACTCAGCAACAGCTCCAAGACTTAATGGATGCTATTTTAGAGATCGAAGATGTTGAGGAAGTCTTCTGCACTGGGGTGTGGGGAAGTAAGGAATAGAGTACAATACTTTTACTTATGCGACGTCGTGAAAAATTTGTGATCGCTTCTGTTCTTTTAAGCCTAGGTTTACTAGGAGTCCAGTATGTTTCTTTAGATTTTAGATATTGGGCAATTGGCTTATTTTTAGTGGTTTCATACTTAATATCAGCTTGGGCTCTAGCTGATGATCTACAACCTCACGAATGGTTGACAGTTGTTCCATTTCCAGCTCTATATGCGAGCTCAGTTGGTTGGTTTTACTTCTTACTACCAGATGGAATTATGAGTAAGTTTGTTCTCTTAGCTGTGTTCGGAGTAGGAGTGTATGCTTTATTTCTAACCTCCAATATTTATTCAGTGGCTAAGGGGAGGACTATTCAGCTATTACACGCAGCCTATGCAATTGGTTTGCTGTTTACCCTAGTAACTTCTTTATTGTTTACCAATACTATTTTTGGTCTGCGAATGCCATTTTATTTAAATGGTTTGTTTTTAGGATTGGTCCATTTTCCGCTTATTTTGATGTCGTTGTGGTCAGTCAGTCTAGAAGACTATATTAGCGGTGAAATCCTACTTCTAAGTAGTTGCCTAACTCTATTTTTGATTGAGTTAACTATGGCTTTATCATTTTTTCCATTCTCTGTATGGAACATTGCTTTATTCGCGATGGCTTTCATTTATGTGAGCCTTGGTATTCTACATAGCTTTTTGAAAGAACGCTTGTTTGAGAGTACTTTACGCGAGTATAGCCTGGTATCAGTGTTTATCTTGATTATGTTCATCACCCTTTTTCCCTATAAGTAATCTATTTTTCTATATCAAACTCATGCATTAATTATGCAATAAAAGTGGAGTAGAGCAAGGTGGTGATTTTTAAGGCTAATTAGAGCTTGGTCTTTGAGGTCAATTAAAAGGTCTTTCCAAGGGGTGGTTTATTCAATAATAAGTTATTTTCAGGCTGAATTGCTAATATTTTTTTCTAGATTAAGCAATGGGGAAGAGCTGATAAAAATTTTTCATAGACCAGAGGAGAGGGAAGAGAGTGATATAGTTTGATATAGCCGTGAAAATTGTGGAAAACTAATTTATTATAGGATCTAATTAAATTATATTGTTGAGTACAAATTAAGAAGTTATTAGGTGCTAATAAACTAAACATCCCAGAGGTATCTGTCTGGGAGCCTCTGCTCCTACCAGGCTAGCCTGGTGACTATGGGAGCAGTGGATGCCAGAATTATCTAAAAGAAACCCGAACATGGTTTACCAGGCTAGCCTGGAGACAAGTTAGCAGCTTGGAGACCTGAGTGATTCTCTTAAAGGGAGTCATTTTACCCGAGAAAGAAGAGTCTTAGAGAAGTTTTATGGGGTCTTTTGTGAGTGGAGTGATCTTCATCCTCCTTCTTTTGGACTGTGTCTCATATCCAGATAATGTCTTATGTCGCACAATATAACTTTTGCGACGTAAGGCTTGGATAAGCGAAAGAGCTGATTTGGCTTCTATTTCATGGTTCCTGGCCATGCACTCCCTAATTTGGCAGATATTCGTTTTTTGATAAATTTATGGCGCTGCTCTGCCTATGATGTGTGCTATTTATTTTTTTGAATCGAATTCATTGGAGTTAAAGGTCATTTATTTCATTTTTACTTACTTTTAATGTTTTAAGTCATTTTTAGTAGTTTTACCTTCCCGTTTGGAGGTATAAGATATCATCTCTACCTATAAAAAGCCGTTTTTGAGCCTCTAAATGGCCTTAGGCCTGGTCTTGTGCATAAATACTTAGCCTGGTAGATGGGTTTTAAGTATTACTTTTGTACATCTGTTTTGTTCAATTGACAAACACTGGTTCTGAATCATTTTATGATTGCTTAAGCCTCTTTTATTTTTGGCGTCATTTTTTTAGAAATTTAAAAAATATCTACTGCCTATTTCAGTTGTCACTCATTTTTTTTAATAAAATTGATTTTTGATTATTTTTATATTTCAAAATTCTATCTTTTTTATTTAATTCGAAGCTTAGGGAAGTTAAAAGTTGATTTTAATTACTACACATAGTAGTAGTAAGGCGATTGGAGAAGGTAAGCTTGAAAAAAGATGAGGTGATGTCATGATGAGAAGTCTTAAGCAAGATCTGCTGTTATCAACATCCTCTTTTTTAGAATTTATATCTTGATATTATCAATTCATATCAAAGTATATCACTAATTTTAGATTGATACAGAGGAGCTATTTTTAGCAGTTTATGGCTAGCAGATACTTGAGGTGTTTGCTAATGTCTGATAGTATTTAGAGGTGCCTACCTCTACTCTACCTCGCGAATCAGTCATAAATTTTTTAGAGCACCTTGAGGTTGAGCGAAATTTAAGTTCATTGACGGTCAGAAACTACGGTCACTATCTCAATAGATTTGTCGATTGGTTTCAGGATCAAGCCCACAAGAAGGATATTAAAGATCTTGATCAGGAAATTCTAAGAAAATTTAGGGTATATCTAAATAGATATACTGATATGCATGGCGATCCTTTAAGCAAAGCAACTCAGTCATATCATATCATTGCCCTACGTTCTTGGTTAAAGTGGCTCATTAGAAATGATGAGGACGTTCTTCAGCCAGAAAAAGTAGATCTTCCTAAGGCTGAGTCTCATCATATGCAGTTTTTATCGACTGAGCAGATGGAGAGACTTCTAAACATACCCAGTCCAGGAAAAAAAGCAGGTTTGAGGGACAAAGCCATTCTAGAGGTATTATTTTCGACTGGCCTCCGAGTTAGCGAGCTAGTTTCTCTAAATAGAGATCAGGTTGACATTAGTCGTCGTGAATTTGGGGTGATTGGTAAGGGTCGGCGCCCTAGGGTGGTGTTTTTAAGTGATCGAGCAGCAGCCTGGCTAGAAAGATGGCTGGGAAGCCGTGATGACGAATGGCGGCCAGTGTTTATTCGTTTCTCTGGGAGTAAGCCGGACATTACTGAGGACGGTGAGTCAATGAGATTGACTACTAGGAGTGTACAGCGGATTGTTGATAAGTATTCCCGGCAGGCAAAGCTACCGGTTAAGATTAGTCCTCATGGCATCAGGCATACTTTTGCCACAGATCTACTTTCTAATGGAGCTGGGCTGCGCGATGTTCAAGAGATGCTGGGTCATAAAAATATTGCGACTACTCAGATCTATACTCACGTTACTCGGCCAAAGTTGAGGAAAATGCACCGGGAATATCACTCAGATTTGTAAATTTAGCTAAAGTAAGTGGATTTTTTGTTATCGGTCATTAGCAGAGTAGCTTAATGACTGCTAATAGGGTTATCTAAATATTAGTCTTGATACATCGGTCTAACTTGTGGGTATTTTTTTATCACTCCCCTACTCTTCAATTTGGTGAATAATTGATCTATTGCTAAATAGATAGATATATTAATTAGTATTTTGATTGATTTAAATCAATCTTATTCCATGCAAGTAAGCATCACCTAAAGTAGTTTGAGGATCGGCTTGTTCTGCTTCTTTGGGTGTAAATCCCCATGGATCAATATCAAAATCTATTTTTGATGCTACTTTATGTAATAAATCTAGACGTTGATCTTCGTTCATTTTTTTAAAATCATCTGATAATATAAAAAGATCTAGATCGCTATCTTCATGTGCATTCCCATTAGCGCGTGAGCCAAAGACAATAATTTGATTAACTCTAATTTTTTTCTTGAGTTTATATAAAAATTTTACTAATTTTTTTTGAATTGATTTCTTATCCATAAATATATTTTCTTACCATGATTAAATATTGGTAAAATTTTCTTTTTAGTATTATACGATACTTGAGCAATGTCTGGATATCTGACTCTTTTATAGTGTTTGTCTAGCTCTTCAATGGCGACTTTATTATTAGCTGGTATTTTAAATGATACTTTTCTTACTAGACTAGATAGATTGTGGGTATGTGGTGGCTTTGAATCTGAGGATTCAATTAAATCTGCCTTGAGTATTTTTTCGATTGCTTGACATAAAAAGTAAATGGCGTGAGGGTAACGAGCACCATTGAAAAGATAGTCTGCAGCCAGAAAATCTTTTTCTGCTAATGAGAGCCAATGTTTGGTAAGTTTTTTCACTGAACTTACTATGAATGGCCATGCCTATCAGAAGTGTAACAAAAAGCGTTTTGCTAGGGATGATTCCGTGGTAAAATGAGTTTTCTCTTTTAAAAATAAATAAAAGGGCCTGTGGCGCAGTTGGCTAGCGCGCCTGTATGGCATACAGGAGGTCAGGGGTTCGAATCCCCTCAGGTCCACAAATTATTATTTCTTTGGAGTTGCTTCTTCTTCAATCTCAATTTCTTCAGTCAGGGTAACGGCCACCACCTTATCACTCTTTTTGAGTCTCATTAGAATTACTCCTTGAGTTGGTCTAGTCAAAGTAGGAATAGATTTTTTAGTGATTGGCATTTTAATAGTCTGACCTGATTTGGTACCAATCACCAACTGCTTGTGAGTAGGTTTAACTAATCGCACTGAAGCGATAAGACCAGTCTTTTTGGTGACGTCTGCTACCTTAACACCCATTCCAGAGCGTTTTTGGACCGGGTAGGCTTTCAGTTTGGTACGTTTACCTAGACCATTCTCGGTTACTACCAAAAGTTGTTTGTCGACTGTTCTGTCGCCCACCACTTCTGTTTCATCAGAGAAAGCTTCCATTCCAATCACATAGTCATCTTTCTTAATAGTAATTCCCTTTACGCCTTTAGTATCTCGGCTAGAACTTTTAACTTCTTTCTCTAGAAAGCGAATAGACTTACCCTGTTTAGTAGTCAGCAAGATGTGATCTTCACCATGAGTGAGTTGCCCTCTGACCACCTCATCATCTTTATTGAGAGTGATGGCGATAATCCCTGATTGGCGAATATTTTCATATAATTTAACAGAGCTCTTTTTGACTAATCCATTCTTGGTTGCCAAAGTGATGAATTTATTCTGATCTTTCTTAAGGTCTACCACTAGAATAGATTGAACATTTTCCTCTGGCTTAAGATTAATTAAGTTAACAGTAGCTGTGCCCCTAGCCTGGCGGCTAGCTTCTGGAACCTGGAATGATTTGAGGTCAAAAACTCGTCCTTGATTGGTGAACAAGAGTAAGTTGTCATGAGTTTCAGTAAAGACAATTGATTTAACCAAGTCTTCTTCTTTCATACTTAGACCTTTGGAGCCTTTTCCACCTCTAGATTGAGATCTGAGGGCTGATGGGCTCATCCGTTTGATGTAACCAGATTCAGTCAGGGTAATCACGGCGGCTTCATTAGCAACTAGATCTTCTTCATTGAACTCACCGACCTTACTTTTGACTAGTTTGGTGCGGCGATCATCTCCATAATCAGCAATTAGTTGTTTAGTCTCATCTACAATGACTTTTAAAATAGCTTTAGGATCACTGATCAAAGTCAAGAGGTCGTCAATAATTTTTTTAATGGCTTTATACTCATCTTCGATCTTCTGTCGCTCTAGAGCAGCCAGTCTTTTGAGCTGCATTTCAAGAATAGCGATAGACTGAATCTCACTTAATTCAAACTTACTCATCAATGACTTCTTGGCGGTGTCAGTATCTTTGGATTTACGAATAGTAGCAATGACATCATCTAAGTTATTAAGAGCAATTAGTAATCCTTCTAAGATGTGAGCTCTATCCCTAGCTTCTGCCAAGTCATACTGACTGCGTCTGACAATTACTAATTGGCGGTGATTAATAAATTCTCTTAAAATTTGCTTGACGTTCATTAATTGGGGGGTGCCATTACTAGACAGGGCCACCATGTTGACTGGGAAACTAGTCTGGAGTTGTGAGTACTTGAAGAGCTTGTTCAGGACCACTTTTGGCCGAGAATTTTTCTTGAGATCGATGGTAATCTGCATCCCAGTTCTATCGGAGTCATCGTTCAGGTCACGAATACCTTCGATGCGACCATTCTTAACTAAGTCAGCAATTTTCATTAAGAGTCTGGCTTTATTGACCTGATATGGAAGCTCAGTTACTAAAATCTTAAATCTACCTGGTTTGTCTTCTTCAATTCTGGCTTGAGCACGAATAATTATCTTACCTTTTCCAGTTTGGTAGGCTTCTTTGATACTGTTGAAGTCATAGATGATACCGCCAGTAGGAAAGTCTGGGCCCTTGATGTGATCCATAATTTGATCAAAAGTGATCTCAGCTTGGAACTCTCCGGCTAGTTTCCCAGCTTCTTCCTGTAGGTAGAGATCAATTAGTTTGGAGCTAGTAATTTTATGCTCATCTTTTTTTGAGATCTGTTCAATCTCTGTTTGAAGTTTACTAATGCGTTCAGTCACATCTATATCAACAATGGCTTTACCACCCTCGATCATTTCGACAATAGTTTCACAGACTTCAGTTAAGTTGTTGGGTGGGATCTTAGTAGCCATACCCACAGCAATACCTTCAGCTCCCATCAATAATAAATTAGGTAGTTTGGCTGGCAAAACGTAAGGTTCTTGTAGGGAACCATCAAAGTTATCTAAAAACTTGACAGTATCTTTATTTAAATCTTGGAGCAACTCTTGAGAAATTTTAGCCATTCTAGCTTCTGTGTAACGCATGGCTGCTGGACTATCGCCATCAACTGAACCAAAGTTACCTTGGCCATCAATTAACATATAGCGCATACTAAAATCTTGAGCTAATCTAACTAAAGCTCCGTAAACAGGAGCATCACCATGGGGGTGATATTTACCCAACACGTCACCAACGATACGAGCAGACTTCTTGTAAGAGCTGTGATGATGGATACCACTTTTATACATTGAGAATAAAATACGACGGTGGACTGGCTTTAGGCCATCTCTGACATCTGGAAGGGCTCTAGAGACGATGACGCTCATGGCGTAATCTAGATAAGATTTTTCCATCTCTGTGGTAATTGAGATGTAGTTCATCTTGCCGTACTTGGTTTGTTCAATGGTGCCGATCTTAGCGGCGTCACCATTAACTACGGTTTCTTCTTGAACTGTTTCTGCTGGAGTTTGATTGTCTTGATCGGTCATAATTTTCTATCTTTTTAGTACCTCTTCAATTGCTGGTGCGATTTCTTTTTTACGTGACATTTTTGGTCCAATATCTAAGATGTTATCAATGGCAGTTCCACCAAAAGCTGCCTGAGCGATAGCAATTTCTTCTTCACCAGCTAGTAGTAGCTTTGTGCTTACTTTTAAGACATCGGTCACTGCCACGAATAGTAGTTCTACGCTTTGTTGTTTTTTGACCTCCAGCATAGCTGCTAAGAGTTCATCTTTTTTAGTAGTAACTAATGATTCTTGCTCGACTGTTTCCAGCTGGCTAATAAAAGTCTTCTGAGAAAATTCATAGATTTTATAGTCATTTTGGACAATTTCTTTATTATTTAAAGCACTGATATCTGATTTTGCCTTAAATATCTCTAAAGCAAAGGCATCAATGTTATTTATTTGGGCAATCTCTGCTAATTCTTGGCCATATTTTTTATCAGTTTCATCTGTGGTAGCACCTTTAAAGCCAACGGTGTCAGATAGGATTGCAGCTAACATCAGTGAGGCTAATTTTTGATCTGGGACAACGTCATTTTGTTTCATCAAATGATAAACAATCGTACAGCTTGAGCCCCAAGTTTTAAAAGTCATGTAGATGGGTTTGCTTAGGTTTAAATTAACCTTGTGGTGGTCAATCACATCTACAATTTGATCTTCACTTAAACCCCCAAGTCTTTGTGAAGCCTCATTGTGGTCAACTAAAACAACTTGATCATCTGAGCCCATATCGCTAGTAGTAATCAACTGAGGTGTTTCTACTTCAAATTTATCAAATAGGTAACTGGTTTCTGGATTTAAGGGGTCAACAATAGCTGCTCGAGGTTGTTCATATTCAAAGCAATCTCGTTGTTGGTAGAGATACTGCAATGCCATTGCTGCTACTACTGAGTCAGTGTCAGGTTTTTTGTGGCCGATGATGTAGGTAGTTGGCATAATTTTTTTATTAACTATTAAATATCTATCTTGGCAAATTGAGCTTGTTTTTGGATGAATTTTTTACGTGGAGCTACATCATCACCCATTAAGTCACTAAAGGTTTGATCAGCAATCTCAGCATCGGCAATAGTAATCTTTTTTAAGATTCTAGTTTCTGGGTTCATGGTGGTATCCCAGAGTTGGACGGCATTCATTTCACCCAAACCCTTATAACGTTGGGTTTTAAGGACACCCTTATAAGTTTTGTTTATTTCCTTAAGCTTTGCTTCTTTGGCGTCTTCCGTGTAAACATAAGCTTCGTTCTTCCCATAAGTAAGTTTGTAGAGCGGTGGTACAGCTACATATAAGTAGCCCTGTTTAACTACTTCTGGCAAATGCCTAAAGAAGAAAGTTAGTCCCAGGGTAGTAATGTGCTCACCATCGACATCAGCATCGTTCATTAGGATAATTCGATGATATCGTAAATTAGAAATATCGAAAGTTTCTCCAATTCCAGCGCCAAGGGCAATCACTAAGTTTTTGAGTTCTTCAAAAGCAACTACTCTATCAAGTCTAGCTCTTTCAGTGTTAAGAATCTTACCTCGAAGTGGGAAAATAGCTTGGAATTTTCGGTCACGGCCCTGTTTGGCAGTGCCACCAGCAGAGTCACCCTCAACAATATAGATTTCTGCCTCTTCTGCTTTTCTGCTTTGACAGTCAGCTAGTTTACCTGGCAAAGAGCTACCTTCTAAGACACCTTTTCGCACTACCGCATCTTTAGCAGCGCGAGCAGCGAGTCTAGCTCTAGAGGCTAATAAAATTTTATTGACGATAGTACGACCAATCTTAGGATTTTCTTCCAAGAAAGTGGTGAAAGCATTTTTAACCACATAATAAACAGCGGGTTGAGCTTCAGCGTTATTAAGTTTAGCTTTAGTTTGAGATTCAAATTGGAGATCATTGGCTGACATTTTGACAAACACGACTGCAGTTAGACCTTCCATCGAGTCATCGATAGTGAATGATTCTCCAGTTTTGAGGATCTCATTCTTCTCGGCATAATCTCGCAAGACTTTACTTAGAGCAGTTCTGAAACCATTGATGTGGGTCCCGCCATCAGGAGTGCTAATGACATTAACATAGCTGTCTACTTTAACATTAAATGAATCATTGTACTGGAGGGCTACCTCTACCCCGATTTGTTTACCAGTTTCTTCATCCTTCCAAAACTTATCAGTATGGAATACCTCATGCAAAGGTTTCCTGGTCATATTAATGTGAGTGACCAGTGAGCGAATTCCATTTTCAAAGTAGAAGTGTTGATGATCGTTGCCAATCAGATCGATAAACTCAAAGTAAAGGCCAGCCATTAAGTAAGCTCTGTCTTTAGTCACTTGAGTTAAAACATTTTGATTAAAATCTGTGGTAGAAAAAATAGTTGTGTCAGGAACAAAACAAACTATTGTGCCTGTTTGATAGTTAACAAATTCTTTTGATGCTGTTGGAAATAGTTCTTTAACTTCTGATTCACTAATTACCTTTACTTTACTCTTTGGTATACCTTGAGAGTAGGTTTGGTAATGATACTTATCATCTCTTTTGGAGATGACCTGCATGGCTGAAGAGACGGCGTTGACAGCAGAAGATCCAACTCCGTGAAGACCTCCTGAAGCTTGATAGGCAGTTTCTTCGAACTTACCACCAGCATGAAGCTTGGTCATAACTACTTCCATAGCTGATAAACCAGACTCATGTTTTCCAGTCGGAATACCACGGCCGTTATCAACTACGATAATGGCTTCATTGCCCAAAGCTCCTTTGGGGCTCAGCTTTTGGTGGACTTCATTGGGAGTAGTTCTAATCAACTGAATCTTTTTACCAAAACCAGCAATAGCTTCATCAACTGAGTTATCTAGGATTTCTTTAGCCAAGTGATGAAGGCCCTTGGTATCGGTTGAACCGATGTACATCCCAGGCCTTTTTCGGACCGGCTCTAACCCTTGAAGGAGTTTAATTTGTTTGGCATCGTATTTGGCTGCAGCTGACATAGAGATATTTGTTTTATCATACTGTAGCATAAAAAGGAAGAGCTAGCTCTCAATTAAAGCCATTGAGAGGTGTCAAAATCGGGTTTTTATGGATTAGTATTATTAAGTACTACTTTCCCAACTCTCTTTTTAGAGTGAAAAAACAGTCCTCTAAAGCGAGTCTTACGTTGGTGTTAGCGTGTAAATTACTGAGGGTATTTAAAAGATGACTCTGCAACTTTACCTTTTGTTTGGTGTTGGTTCTTTGTTGCTGGATGATAAACAATAGCTGCTGGATAATCTGCAGTGCTTGGTCCCTGTCTTTGTATTTGTTTGATAGTTCAATTAACTGTTTGTACGAAGTTCTTTTTGAATCATTAAGTAGGTCTTCTAGCTCTGTGGGTAGATTTTCGAGGGAGATAGATTCTGTAGTTGATGAGTGGATGCGAGAGATGCAACGAGAAAGAATAGTTGAAAGGAGTTTGTTTTTAGCTGATGAGACTAGTAGTAGTAACGTATTTGCAGGTGGTTCCTCTAATGATTTTAAAAAAGCATGCTGGGCTGCTGCTGAAAGTTGATCAGCCGCGATTAATATAAAAGCCCGTGGTTTCCCCAAATGAGAGGCATATGATAGCTCGCTAGTTATGTCTCTAATATTTTCTATCGAGATGGTCTCTTGATCTTGATTAATAATTTTGAGCTGAGGTGAGTTCAAGGTCAGATCCCAACCAAAATCTTCTCTAATAAACTCAGTTGCTATCTCAGCTTGATTTATGCTGGAAGAAACACTCAAAATAATTGGGGTAATGAAGTTATTATTTGTCTGGTCGTTGCTCATTATGTCTGGATCGTATATCGTATAAGAAGATAGTCTCAATAAGATGAGATTATGTTTGTATTGTATGACAGAACCTGCCCAAGTACCACCTATTCAGCCAGTTTCGGCACAGCCGACGACAGTTCCTCTGGCTGACCAGCAGATAACTCCTGCTCCAACTCAGCCATCATCGCCTCCCTTGAATCAGCCAGTTTCGCCAGTCCCGCAGCCAGTAGTTCAACCAGCCGTGACTCAGAATCAAGATCAAAAACTTGATTCAATTTTAGAGATTCTAGTTTCTAAGCAGCATTTAACTAGTGAAGATGCAGAAAAATTATCAGTTGAACAGTTAAGTACTGGTAAAACTATTGAGGCTCTCCTTAAGAAAAATAAAACTGTTTCTGAAGAAGTTTTAACTATGGCTAAAGCTGATCTCTATCACGTGCCTTTTATTAATATCTCAGAAATAGGGGTTTCCCCAGAAGCTCTCAATGCTTTGCCAGAGAGTGTGGCTCGTAGATACCAAATGCTACCTTTCTCAATTAGTGAGGAAGACAAGGTTCTAAAGGTAGCAATGCAAAATCCGTTAGATGTGACGGCTATTGATTTCGCTCAGCAGAAAACTGGCTTTAGGATTGAAGCTCATTATGCTACTTCCTCTGATATTGAGCAAAAAATTGCTGAGAGATATGCTCAAAGTCTATCTGGTGAGGTAACTAAAGCCTTAGAAGAAACTAGTGATGCAAAAAATAAAAATGAGGTTGGCTTAGCTGATCTTTCTCAGGGAGTAGTCAGGCAAGCTCCAATTACTAAGATTGTGGAGACGGTCTTATCTTTTGCGATGAAAGCTAGGGCTTCAGATGTGCATATCGAACCAGAGATTGAGAGAACTCGTATCAGGTATAGGATCGATGGTATTTTGCAAGAGAAACTAATCTTACCCAGATCTGTTCATGATGCAGTAGTATCCAGAATTAAAATATTATCCCGTTTGAAGATTGATGAAAAAAGAGTCCCCCAAGATGGACGCTTTAGTTTTGAGTCTGAGGGAGCTGAGGTTGATTTGCGTGTTTCTACTCTACCTACTGTTCATGGAGAAAAAGTGGTGATGCGGTTGCTGAAAAAAAACATGAAGGTGCCAACTTTATCTGATTTAGGTTTAGATGGTCTAGCTCTGAGTAGAGTTAGGGAGGCGATTAAGGTTCCTAATGGAATCGTTTTAATCACTGGTCCAACTGGGTCTGGTAAGACCACTACCCTCTACTCTATTTTAGATATTATTAACTCGCCCAAAGTAAATATCTTGACTCTAGAGGATCCAGTCGAATACCAGATGAATGGGATTAATCAGGTCCAGATAAATCCTCAAGCAGGTTTGACTTTTGCTAATGGATTGAGGTCTTTTTTAAGACAAGACCCCAATATTATTATGGTTGGAGAAATACGCGATAGTGAGACCGTTGGCTTAGCTATTCAGGCCTCACTAACTGGTCACTTAGTCTTCTCTACCTTGCATACAAATTCTGCAGCTGGAGCTTTACCTAGGTTGGTTGATATGGGGGCAGAAGCGTTCTTATTGGCTTCTAGTATCCAGCTGATTATGGCGCAGCGAGTAGTGCGAAGAATTAATCAAGACTTTATCGAGGAGTACCAGCCTGAGCCAGAGATAGTTAAAGATGTGATGGCTGTTTTGGGAAATAATTATCAACAATGGTGTCAAAATAATGGCAAAGATCCAAATAAAATGGTGTTGTATAGGCCAAAGAAAAATCGTCCCCAAAATGAGCCTGAGTATAAGGGGCGAATTGGTATCTATGAGGTTATGCCCATCTCACCTGAGGTAAGCAAGATGATTTTGAAAAATGCTTCATCAGCAGAGTTGGAGCAGGCAGGGCTAAAAAATGGGATGCTTTTGATGAAGCAAGATGGGTATTTGAAGGCTCTGCGTGGTTTGACTACAATTGAAGAGGTAATTAGGGTAGCTGAGGTCTAGACATATGAATATCTACGACATGCTCAAAATACTAGTAGATCGGCAAGGATCAGATCTGCATATTATCGCTGGAGCTCAGCCGACCTTTAGAGTCAATGGTAACCTGGAAGCGATTGAAAACACCCCCAGATTAACTCCAGAACAAACTGTAGCTTTGATAAACCCGCTATTAAACAATGAGCAGCGAGATTATGTTGAGTTACATAAAGAAATTGATTTTGGCTATCAGTTTGGAGACGATGGCAGGTTTAGAGTTAATGTCTATCACGCTAACGGGGCATTAGCAGCAGCCCTAAGATTAATTCCTCGAAAAATCAGGAGTATTGATGAGTTGAAGTTACCAGATATTCTCCATCAATTTACCGCTTATAAACAAGGCTTAGTCCTAGTCACTGGTCCCACAGGTGAGGGAAAGTCGACAACTTTGGCAGCTATTATTGATGAAATCAATCAACAACGATCAGAGCACATTTTAACGATTGAAGACCCGATTGAGTTTGTTCTTGAATCAAAGAGAAGTATTGTTTCTCAGCGAGAGATGAACCAAGATACTCAGGATTGGGGCTTAGCTTTGAGGAGCGCCATGAGGGAAGATCCAGATGTTGTATTGGTGGGAGAGATTAGAGATTATGAGACAATTGCTTCAGCTATTACTGTGGCTGAAACTGGTCACTTAGTTTTTACAACTCTTCATACTAATACTGCTTCACAAACTATGGATAGGATGATTGATGTCTTTCCGTCCAATCAACAGGGTCAGATTAGGCAACAACTAGCTGGATCAATTAAAGCAGTTGTTTCTCAACGTCTAGTGCCGACCATAGATGGAGCTCAAACTGTAGTTGCCGAAGTTTTGATCGCTAATTCAGCGATTAAAAATTTGATTAGAGAATCTAAGACTCACTTAATGGAAAATGTTATTCAGACCTCTAGTGCAGATGGGATGATTCTGATGGAAAATTCACTGGTAGACAAAGTAAGGCAAGGAGTTGTGTCTAAAGAAGTAGCTAGAGACTTCTCTTTTAGACCAGATATTTTTGATCAACTAATGGAAGGTAGATAATGCCTTTTTTTAAATATACGGCTAAGAACGAACATAGCGAAACTGTAAAGGGTAAGGTTGAGGCCAGGAGTATTAGTGTGGCTGCCTCAATTCTAGCTAGCCGTAGCTTATTAGTGATTAACATTGCCCCACTTGAACAAGGATCTTTCACTTTTATTAAGAACATGACCTCTGGCATTAAAGAGGATGATGTTGTTAATATGACTCGCCAGCTTTCAACCATGATTACAGCCGGATTGCCTCTGAGTACTTCTCTATCAATATTGGCTGAACAAGGGCGATCGGAAGTCTCAATATTAATTAATGAACTCTTAAGAGACATTGAGGGTGGCAAGACCTTCTCTCAGGCATTAGAGAAAAAACCAAAAGTTTTTTCACGGGTTTATGTCCAGCTCATTAGAGCTGGTGAAGCTGGTGGTGTAATCGATGAAATACTGTCTCGTCTAGCTGATACATTGGAAAAACAAAAAGAATTTAGAGGCAAAACTAAGGGTGCTTTAATTTATCCAGCAATCATTGTTACCGCCATGTTGGGTGTTGGTTTTGTAATGATGGTGGTTGTTATTCCTAAGCTAACTGAGATGTATCAAGATTTTGGTGCTGACCTACCATTTGTTACTCAATTATTAATTGATATATCAGATGTTTTTGTAAAATACTGGTGGGCAATGATCTCTTTTATGGTAGCTGGTGGGTTTTTGTTCAGGAGTTGGAGAAAGACAGAGGCGGGAGATCGTTCTTTTGATCGTTTTTTACTTAAAATACCTGTTTTTGGTGAGTTGAAAGAAAAAGTTATTGTGACTGAGTTTGCTAGAACTTTGTCTTTACTACTAAGCGCCGGAGTCTCATTGATCAGCGCTTTAAGGATTGTTTCTGAAGCGATTGAGAGCATCAACTATCGTGATTCACTGGAAGCCGTTGCTAAAAAAGTGGAAAAAGGCATTCCGATGTCTCAGGCTTTGAGTGCCAGTGAGACTTTCCCGCCAATTTTATATCAGATGACTTCAGTAGGAGAAGAGACTGGTAAACTTGATGAAATTCTATTGAAGCTTTCCATTTACTTTGAGACTGAGAGTGAGCAAGCAGTCAAGAATTTAACAACTGCCCTTGAACCAGCAATTATGATTGTTTTGGGTTTGAGCGTAGGTGTAATGGTGGTAGCCATTATTATGCCGATCTATAGCTTGACGAGTCAGTTTTAGACTGTCAGACTGATAGGTACTTGCGTGTCAAGTGAGAGCTGTTGTAAAGTTAATATATATTATTTAAAGTTGTTTATGAAAAAACTGTCCAAAATTCTATCTTTTACTTCTAAAGCTGGTTTCACCATGATCGAGTTGTTAGTGGTAATCGCCGTAATTGGTGTATTGGCAGTGGCAGTCCTCTCTTCTATTAATCCAATCGAACAGATTAACAAAGGTCGAGACACTCGGACTCGTTCAGATGCAGCTCAGCTAATTAATGCCATTGATAGGTATTATGCTATCCATGAAAAATATCCTTGGAATGTGACTAATGCACCTGATTATACTGCTCCTGTAGCTTTGTTAGATCTGCCTAATGCAGCGATTGACTTCGTTGGAGCTGCTTCTACTTTGATCACTGAGCATGGGTTGGCTGTGACTTATACAGATTGGGACTGGGTGGATGTCTTAGTTTCTACATCTGAAGTAAAGGAAGGTTTCACCAATCGTCTTAAAGATGATAATAAGTTATTTATAGGTAAATCTGCAGGTTATAATGAAACTATGTATGCCTGTTTTATGCCTACTTCCAAGGCTTTTGTTCAAGAAGCAGAAGACAATTGCACTGATGGGACAACAACCACTCCTATCGCCGGAGTTGCCGTTTGCGACATCGGTGGTGGGACTGACGACCTGATTTGTTTACCTTAGTTGAAATTCTCATCTTAATACTCTACTCTATCTCAAGCTTCTGATATGATTAAAATATAATGGGCAGTCTAGTTTTCTTTAGCTTTTTCTTATTTATTTTAGGGTCTGCTGTGGGCAGTTTTTTGAATGTTCTTATTTACAGAACTGTTAGAGGTGAGTCTTGGGTGAGTGGTCGTTCTCACTGTGATCATTGTCAGAAAAAAATTGCTTGGTATGACAACATGCCTATCTTATCCTTTCTATTACTTGGTGGAAAGTCCCGTTGTTGTAAGAAACGGATTCCCATTTCATACCCGTTTGTGGAGTTTGTCACTGGCTCATTATTCGTGTGGTGGTATGGGATAGGTTTTGTTTTTTTTAGATTAACCACTGCTCCATTTCAAGTTTTACAACCTCTTTTTTGGTTGTTGGTGGGAATTTTATTGTTAACTATTTTCTTCGCTGATTTAATGCACATGATTATTCCAGACTTGGCTGTGGGTGCATTATTTTTGTTGACCCTATTTTATCGAATATATCTAACTTCAGCTTCGATCATGCAGCCACAAGATCTATATTTGGCACTTGTTGGTATGTTGATAGCAGTAGCTTTTATAGGTGGTTTATGGGCCCTAACTAAAGGCAAGGGCATGGGTTTTGGTGATGTGAAGCTAATGGCACCGATAGCACTTTTATTAGGCTGGCCCAAGATACTGGTTGGTTTGTTTTTTTCATTTATAATTGGTGGAATTTCTGGAGTTATTTTGCTGATTCTAGGTAAAAAAAGAGTTGGGCAGGTAATTCCTTTTGGTCCGTTTATTATTCTCGGAGCTGTAGTGAGTTTATTTTGGGGAGATGCTATATTTAGCTGGTACATGCATTGGCTATAGGTGAATAAATTATGAGAATTATTAAATTTATTTTTAAATCAGTTCTTTCAACTGCGATACTAGTCTCAGTTGGATTTTTACTAGCTAGAGAAATTCTGATGTTTATGGGGGTTAGTAAAGTAAAGAGTTCTTTATCAACTTTACGTAGTGCTTCAGTTCAAAAAAGTTATTTTACTAAGTGTAAAGAAAAAGGTTCAGTTTTTATTGATGGAGATGACCCCGCAGTGATGCAGTTAAGATTTGTCTCAGACAACGAGTATGTTCTAGAAGTATTATGTAGCCAGTTTAGTATTGATCCGATTCTACTTGAACGAGTGCAGTTGCCGATGTTTATTAAAAAAGTTGCTGGTCAGACAGGCATCATCTGGGGTGACACTCGGAGTGGAATAGCTTTGGAGGCGTTTAAAAAACAGAGATCAATTGGCGTTGAAGATCGAGTCATCACCTCATTCTCTACTGATAGTGAGCTGGGAGTTGGACCGATCACATCATGCGCTGGTTATGGTTTTTCTTGTTGTAGGTATGAGTCTGAGCAAGGTTCTGGGGAGCAGTTTAGCGGCTCTCTAGATTGTCCCAAGACATGTTTTAGTAGTTGTGAAGATAGACCAATTATATTGTCTTTCAATACTCAACCATTCTTAAACTTAAAAGATAGATCAGTAACTATTAACAATGGAGAAAGTATTACCTTTAGTTTTGTGATCGACTCTGGTCTGACTGACTCGGTTGCTGTGGAGGTCAACTATGGAGATGGCCAGGTTGATTCTTTTTATAAAGATAGCCAAACCTTTACTCACGATTATCAGTGCTCAAAGAAAGAATGTTCTTACTCGGTTAAACTATCAGCCAAGAACAGTCAGGGTATTTCAGCCGTGGATCTACCAATCATGAACATGTTAGTGTTAGTGAAAGGACAATAAAGGTAATTATGAAAAAACAATTTGGATTCACATTAATTGAGTTGCTAGTAACGACAACCATTATCATTGTTTTGATGACAATTGGTCTAGTAAGTTATCGACAAGCCAGCCGAAGTAGTCGTAACGCAAAAAGAAAGTCTGATCTCGAGTCGGTTAGGCAAGCTTTGGTTTTGTACAGAAATGATACTGACGAGTATCCTGATAGCGCTAGCTTTGATCTGATGCTGATAGCAATTAGTGAATACATTAGCTTTAATTCTTTAACTGATCCAAAATCACCCACCTATGATTATTATTACAGCTCTGATGGAGCTGTGTTTACTTTGCGAGCCGATATAGAGCTTAGTTCTGGATCAGAATACTACTATATCTATAATCCTTGATTATGCAAAAAAAACAGTCACTTGGATTTACTTTAATTGAGTTAATTGTTTCAATTGGAATTTTAGTTTTAATTACTGGTGGAGGGATTGCTGCGTTTTTAAATTTTAATGATAAGCAACAAGTTTTAAATGGAAGTAAAGAGCTACGAAGCTATTTGAGGACAGCCCAAACTCTAGTTAGAGTTGGAGAGTCCCCCGCCGGTTGTGACAAGTTGGTCGGTTATAAGGTGACTAGTTCAGATGCTGGCACGGTAAAAGAGATTAAGATATTGGCCGTTTGTTCTACTGGTGGCGTGGAAGAAAGCATTGAAAAGGATAGTTTTTTATTGCCAGAATCTACCACACTGAGTAGTGATATAAACATAACTTTTTTGGGTCTACACGGTGGAGTGATTGGCTCAGGCACAATCGAAGTAGTTGGCGCAGCAGATAGAACCTATAGCTTCGAAGTTACTCAAGGAGGAGAGATCACCCAAGGGGATTTTCTTTAAATATTTATGAAAAAAAGCAAACAACAGTCTGGGCAGAGTTTGATCGAGGTTATTTTAGTAACAGTAGTAGTGGCAACTGTTTTAACAGCGATTGCAGCTAGTGTTAGTATGTCAGCTAAAAACACTAGTGAAAATAAAAAAAGAAGTATGGCAGCCAGCTTTGCTCAGGAGACGCTTGAAGTTTTCCAGCGAGAAAGATATGCATTGGGTTGGAGCTCATTTCAATCTTCTTTGGTGGATGATACTTATTGTTTTAATACATTGCCAGCTGACTCAGCTAGTTTTGTTGCTTCTAGTCCAGGAGAGTGCGGCGATGAAGAAGTTATAGTTGGGACAACCTATGGTCGCGAGGCAATTTTGACTATTTTAGCTGATGAGGTAAAGGTTGAATCAATAGTTACTTGGATGGATGGTAATTTGGAAAAACAAGTTGAAGCAGAGCAAACCTTCAAAGAGATAAATTAAATAAGCTTCTATAAGCTACGCACCGTAGTGCTACTAGTAAATATCTCCTCCACTATATCTCGATCTCGATCTAGTCCTGGAGTGCCTTTTCTGAGGGTGAAGCTGATATTTATATGAGGATGACTCTCATCATTGTCCTGAGTACAGTTAAATGTTGGCCCGTCAGTAATCTCGACTGTGCTTGAAGTAAGGTAGCTAGAATTAGAAGCGATTTTATTATTACCATCAACATCTTCTTTTTTCAGTGAGGTAGTTCCACCGTCTATAGAAAAGAATTTAATCTCTGTCATACCCAATTCACACTCTTGGCCCAATTCATTTGGTAAGATTTCTAAAGCATTTCTTAATAAAAACTCTATTTGACTCAAAGCGTGTTGTCCCTCCTGTTTGACCAGTTGTTCGCTATTTATTTTGCTATTACTGATTAAAAAAGTCATAAATAAAACTGAGGCTGAGAGCAACAAGATGACTGTAATAGAGGTTACTATTAGTAGTTCTATGAGGGTGAACCCACTTTTTTCTTTAATACTCATATAAACGAGTCTAGCACGATCGCAGTTGCAGTAGAGCCAGAAGTTTCTTATGATGGAATCATATGAGATTTAGTTTTAATCGTGAATCTGGTCAAGTTGGAGTGATTGTTCTATTAACTATGACTGGTATGTTAACCATGGGCTTGTCACTAGCCTCTAGAACTACACAGGAAGCTTTGTTATCTGGCAAAGAGGTTGAGTCATCTCGAGTTTTTAATGCAGCTGAGCAGGGCATCGAAGATGCTCTTTCTGAAGATCTGGGGGGCTTAGAGTTTGTCGATAATCTTTATAGCGGAATTGTTGATTCTGTAGTTGGGGTGGGAGTTAATTACTCTGTCGAGAAAGTTAATGTACTAGAAACTAGATTGTTTGAAGGGATTTCAGCTGGAGTGGATGTGACTGGTGTGAGTGATGGTAATGAGCTGCAGATTGATTGGTCGAGATTATCGGATTGCAACACTGAGACACTGGCTTCCCTGATTGTTTCTATTTACTACGATGATGCAGGAGTGACTAAGGTCAGGTATGGGGCTATTGGTGGTTGTGATAATAGCGATGGTTTTACCACTAGTTCTGTAATTGATGAAAATGGCTATCATAGACGCTACAATTTACCCCTTCAGGCAGACGATTTTTTAGTTAGGGTGAAAACGGTTTATAACGATACCTTCATTAAAGTTTCAAGTAGTGATTTTACGATGCCTGTTCAATATTACTCAATCAGATCAGAAGCAGCTAACACCGAAAGCAATGAAACTAGAGTTGTCGAGGTTAATAGAACTATTAAGTCTGCACCATCAATATTAGATTATGCAGTTTATAGCGGTGGATCTTTATCTAAGTAGAATCTTACGCTAAACTATAAATATGTCTGCCCTTTCTTTAGATATCGGTACTTATGCTATTAAAGCTATTAGCGGTAATCCTGGAAAAAAAATAGAGGTTGAGCGATTCGTTGAAGTTTTTAATCCACTCGGGGTTTCTATTCCCAGTGACGAGGCTTTAATGCAGAAATTTGTTGATTTAATAGAATCGATAATAGCTGACAATAAACTACCCCGAAATGATGTGAGGTTGAGCTTGCCTGAGTCAGTTGTCTCTACCAATATTATTGAACTACCTACTTTAAGTGATGCGGAGCTAGCCTCTGCAATTGGTTGGCAGGCAGAGCAACACATTCCTATTCCTCCAGATCAGCTATCTTTGCAGTATCAGGTTCTACATAGACCTAGTAAAGAAAATAAAAACGATGAGAAAATGAGAGTCCTTTTAGTTGGGGTCCATAAGGATTTGGTAGAGAGATATACAAATGTATTTTTAACACTAGGGATTGAGCCAAAATTACTAGAGACACAGATGCTGTCTGTGCTGAGAGCATTAGATATTGAAAAACAAGAACCACCTACGTTAGTGCTTCAGATGGGTGCAAGCAATACCCAGTTGGCAATGGTTTATGAGGGAGAACTCAGATTTATAACTTCTCAAATGACTGGAGGTCATGCCCTAACACAATCTTTGGAAAGGCAGATAAATTTAAGTGCTCAACAGGCAGAAGAATATAAGCGAGCATATGGATTAGATGAAAATCAGTTTGAGGGGAAAGTTAAGGCGGCCTTGCTCCCAGTAGTGCAAATCATGGTTAATGAAATTAGAAAAGCAATGACATTCTTTGTAAATCAATACCCAGGTGTAAATGCACAGCGTATCCTCCTGTCTGGTGGCCCTACTCTATTACCTGGGCTAGTTCAATACATTACCCAGGAGGTAGGTGTAGAGGTATTGGTAGCGGCCCCTTTTTCAAATGTTACTGGCATGATTCCTGAAGCTAATCATCCCACTTGGACTGTCTGTATGGGGCTAATGGCACGTGAGGAGCTTTAATGATGGCAGATATTAATTTTGTTCGTCAGCGAATTAAGAAGCTGACAAAAATTGAAGAGAGAGATCAAGAAGTTTTTAGAATTTCAGCTATTATTACTTCTGCTTTGTTATTAATGTTGGCTGTAGTCTTAGGTTATAAAATTTACTTAACTTCTCAGCTCAATGAAATTAAAAGCAATCAAAATAACTATTTAAGTCGTATTAAAAAACAAGAAGAAAGGGAGAAGACATTTGTTTTATTTGTTAACAAACTCAGGGTTTTGAGTAATATTTTTCAAAAAAGGAAAGACAAACAGGAAGCAATTAGTTATTTCTCTCAAATATTTGGCGATGATGTGACCATTGAGAGGATTGTTTATGATGCAAATTCGCAACTACTTACTTTTCGCCTTATGTCTGCGGATATTTTTTCTTTAGAAAATGTGTTTGAGTTACTATCTAATCAACAATCAATCGAAAAGTTTTCATCTTTATCCAAGAGTAATCTTCAAAGAACAACGAGTGGGGTTTATCAAATGCAAGTCACAGTAGTGATGGGAAAAAAAGAATGATCAATAATAAGTCAGAGATTAATTTTAAATCTTTATTTACTAATCGTCGTTATCTGTTGCTGTCTATATTAAGTGCCGTCTTATCTTTAATAATAGTTTTTTCAGGTATTACTACTCAAGTCAATAAATTGTTTGATCTCAATAGAGAGATTTCTGTTGAACAAGATCAAGTAAATGTGTTGCGACAGAAAACTAATGATTTGGAAAACATAGAGGCTAGGGAAGCTTATGATTCTTTGGATTTAGTCAACTTAATTTTACCGTCAAAAAAACCATTGCTGGAGTTAATGACATCACTAAATGTCGTTGCAGGTAGAAATGATGTGGTTTTTGTAGATTTAAGTCTTTCTCCTGGGAAAATTGCTTCTGAAAGTGCAGAGTTTCTAGGAGTAGCAAAGTCTAGTTCTAAAAATAAGAAGGCGCAACCAAAAGTGAGTAATGAAGGCTATGACTCTTTGGTGGTAGAGGCAGAAATATTGGGTGAGTTTCGTAATGTTCAAAGTTTTTTTGAGGATATAGAGAGAGTATCTCCACTAACCACTATTACTAGCTTATCACTTGATATTAAGAGTAATGATAATATCATTAGGCCTTCGGATGAAGTTCAAGCAGAAGTAGTACTTAAGACTTATTTTTTCACACAATCCGTGACATCTAAGTTGAGCTCTTCTCTACCAGACATAGGTATCAAAGAACAAGAGATAATTGAAGAGATTAGTAACTACTCATTTCCTGCCTTTAACGTGCAAGAGAATATTCAGGGTGGTGGTCTAGATGATCTTTTTGGATTGAACTTGCAAGATCTTGATGAAGATCAATTGACACAATAATATCTTATTCAGCCGCGACTTCTTCTTTAGTTTCTTCTTCAACTTTTTCTTCAGTCTCAGCCGGTTCTGCTAGTGTAATATAAGGACGAATTCCTTCTTTGATAGCACGAATTTTAGCGATATTTCTAATGGCGTTAATAACTGAACCTTTTTTACCAATCACTTTTCCCATGTCATCTGGGTGAACATGCATGAGATAGGTTGTGCCTCGCTCATCTTCGCTAATTTCAATTTTGACTTCTTCTGGATTGTCGACAAGGTGGATTAAGATAAATTCTAGTAAATTCTTCATTATTTTTTGGTTTCTGTTTCTTTTTCTACTTTTTTGTCTTCAACCCCTTTTTCCTCTACAGGCTCATCAGCTTTTTCTACCACTGGTTCTTCAACCTTTTCTTCTTCAGCTGGTTTCTCTTCTACAGGTTTAGCTGCTTCTTCTTTAGCTTTCTTATTTTTTATAGCTTGCTTCTTGGAAACCTTTTTCTTTTTCTCTGGGAAAGGGTTGCCGCTGGCAAATCTTTTGGCTAAGCTAGCTACAGTTTCTGTAGGCTGAGCACCTTTAGCGATCCATTTCTTATACTCTTCCATATTAATCTCTAGAATCTTTGGATTTTGAGTAGGTGCGTAATGACCAATTTTGGCAGTGTACTTACCATCTCTTTTAGTGCGAGCTTCTTGAATCACTATACGATAGTGGGGTTGGTTTCTTTTTCCGAATCTAACTAGTTTTATTTTTAACATAGGTTGCGATTATAAGGGTTTTGTCCTATTTACTCAAGTATTAGCCAGCTCTTTGAGAGCTGCTTGAGCTGCGGCCTGTTGAGCCAGCTGTTTGCTCTTACCCATACCTGTTCCTGCAGGCTTAGAGTTGACTAAAACCTCGATAGTAAACTGCTTATCGTGATCTGGTCCCTCTTCTTTTGTTACTTTATATATTGGAGCTTCAAAGCCTTTTGACTGAACAATCTCCTGCAAAACACTTTTAGAATCTTGATATAGTTTTTGTTCTTTAATCTTGGCAAACTTGTTAAAAAGGTTCTCTTCTAAGAATTCCTGAGTTGCTTCATAGCCTTGATCTAGATAAATAGCACCGATAATGGCTTCGGTAGTATCAGCTAATAAGCCGGGGTTATTTCTACCACCAGTAGCTTCCTCTCCCTTGCTCATATGGAGTTTTTCACCCAATCCTATTTCTAAAGCAACTTCTGACAAGGTAGTTGTTTTCACCAATGAACTTCTGTAGGCAGTCAAAATACCCTCTGGTTCGTCGGGAAATTCTGCAAACAAAAACTCGGTAGTGATTAACTCTAAGACAGCATCACCTAGAAATTCAAGTCTCTCATTTGATTCTAAAGCTGAGGAGACACGTTCATTAAGCGCACTTCGATGAGTTAATGCTGTTTCTAGTAAAAGTGGGTTATTAAATTTTGGTAGCATAGTTTGATTATCCCAGTTCTGTCTCTTCGATAACAATGCTAACTAGTTGATTGAGGGTGTTGGCTTGATTCAAAAGCTCTTCTGCTTCTAGTGAAATATTGTAGTTTTTAACAATATCCGATGTTAAGAGAGGTTGGTCTATTTCTGGGTCAATACCCAAGGTTTCTTTTAGGTTGTCATCACTTTCTAGTTGGGAGATATCAACTAAGAGTTTTTTTTCAATAATATCTTTAATTTCATCTGTAATACTATCTCTATTTTGATTCATGACTTCCTTTTACTTTGCTGTTGTCTGGGACAGTATCTGGCCTAGTACCCCGTTAACAAATCGAGGTGAGCTTTCAGTCCCAAACTCTTTTGCTAGCTCGACGGCCTCATTGATTGCTACTTTAACTGGTATTTTAGTGCTTTGAGTCTCGAAAATTACCAGGCGTAGGATGGCTAAATCTACTTGGTTAATTTCTGACAAAGGTCTCTCTGGAGCATGTTTAGCTATAAGAGGATCAATGTTTTCAAGCGAAGAGATGGTTTTATTATAAATTTGCTGCTCATCATCTATTAAGTCAGTTTCTTGGTTGAAACTATGACTAAACAAGGCTTGCATAAGCCTAATTCTTTTTTGGTGCCGAGGATCTGGATTGGTGTCCTTGGTTTCTTTCTCAACAATGTGATCACCAGCAGGAATTTGGTTTGTGTCTGACATATCTCTAGTAGTATATAAAAAATGGGTGGAGTTGTAACTAGTCTTTAAGTCCAACTGTTTTAAAAATCTGTGCCACTAAACCTCTTTTATGCAAAGGAATACTGTGATGTACTAAGTTTTTCTTTAGCTTTGGCTTATTGCCTTGACGACGTTTGCCACGTTCGGATCTGGTAATTTTATTTTTTGGTACTGCTCCCATAGAAACAGAATTGTAACTCGGTGTGAGTATATTTGCAAGCTTAGTTGGCTGTAGGGGTAGTTGACTGACGAGAAATAACAGATTTCCAAGTAATTTGAGAGCTTTTTAGTTCATCAAAGATTTGTTTTGCTTTGGTGATGAGCTCGATGTTGGTCCAATTGGAGAACTGGAGCTGGTCAAAGCCATGTTGGTTGGTGCCGAAAAGATCACCCGCTCCCCTATTTTGCAGATCAAATTCAGCTAGTTTAATACCATCATTAGTTTTGGTAAAAACATCAAGACGTTGGCTGATGGTGGGAGATTTAGAGCTAGGAAATAATAAACAGTAAGCCTGCTGTCCAGCCCTGCCTACTCGGCCTCTAAGTTGGTGAAGACTAGCTAGACCGAATCTTTCAGCTGACTCGATAATAATGATTAATGCTGCTGGCAGGTCAATACCGACTTCAACAATTGGGGTGGTAACTAAAATATCTATCTTTTGATCAAATAGACGCTTGGTAATTTTATCTTTTTGATCTGAGGTCAGACGACCGTGGAGTAACTCAACTTTTTGATCAGGAAATTGGGGCTTAATCTCCGCAAAAGTTTCAGTAGCAGATTTAACATTGGCAAAAGCCTCATGCTCTGAATGTTCAATGAATGGGCAGACCACCAATACTTGCCCCCCACTCTCCCGGAGTTTTTTCTTGATCCAATCATATGATCCTGCTCGTTTTTTTTCTGACGCTAACCAGGTTTTAATTGGTTTTCTACCAGCTGGCATTTCATCAATTACGCTTAGTTCTAGATGAGAAAAAATGGTCAGCATTAAGCTACGGGGAATGGGAGTAGCTGACATAGTTAGAATATGGGGTCTGAAAGTTAGTTTGGAGATCTCACTGCGTTGTTCTACCCCAAAGCGATGTTGCTCATCATAGATGACTAGGGCTGGTTTTATCTGCTGAAGTTTGTTGATGACGGCGTGAGTGCCCAGATAAAGAGTAGGTTTTTCAGCAAGGGAAAACTTAGTTTTAGCTGTTAGCAGCTGAATATTAATTTGAGGAAAAAGCTTGCTGAGAGTTTCTAGGTGTTGCTCAGCTAATATTTGAGTGGGAGCGATAAAAGCGACGTGATGATTATTATTGAGTGTGTGAAGGGTTGCAATTCCAGCCACGACAGTTTTTCCAGAGCCAACATCACCCAACAAGAGTCTATTCATGGGTGTGGTTGATTGAATATCCACTAGGAGTTCTCTAGTACTACGTTGCTGAGCGGAAGTTAGGGTAAATGGTAAATCTGGAATTGAGTTTTCTTTATCAACTGTAACTAAGTGAGCTGAAGCATTATCTTTCCATTGTTGTTTGATTTCAGCCGAGTGCTGCATTAAACCCAAGAGTTCTTCGATGGCTAAACGCTCGCGAGCCTTGATGGTTAGTTCTTGATCATCTGGGAAATGGAGATGTTTAAAAGTTTCGTTTAAAGGGAGGAGGTCAAATTCTGTGGCCAATAAATCTGAGATGGGATCGAGATGTTGAGTGACTTCTTTGAGATAGCGACGCAAGTTGCCGGCTTTTATTTCAGGAACTGAAGAATAGATGGGGACCAAGCGATTAGTATGGGTAGTGTCATTGGAGATTTTTTCTACTTTGGGCTGAGTCATCATCCCGCGGTTATTGAGTTTACCGCTGAAGAAATATGATTGGCCTTTTACTAAAGCATCTTTGATGAAGGGGGCGTTAAACCAAATTAGCTTAAGTGGACCAGAGCTATCTCGGACTGTGGCTCGCTGCATAGAGCGACGGCCTTTGTATTGATTAGAAATGGCGGTTACCTCAGCTTGGATAGTGACTAATTCATCTTTGACTAAATCCATGATGAGTTTTTGCTCAGAGCGGTCTTCATAGCGAAGTGGGACCCAGAGTAAAAGGTCTTGAATAGTGTGGATATTTTTAAGAGCTAGTTTATCGGAGACGCTGGGGCCGATGCCGGTAGCGTTGGTGATCTTGCCAGAGAGTGAGTACATGAGTCTAATTATGACACAGATTTAGATCTGATATAATTTGATAAAGTATGTTTTAGAAAAAGGGAAATTATGTCATATGGAAGAGGACTAGAATCAGGAAGGTTTTATGATCATAATGCTGGTAGCGCAAGTAATTATGATGAAGAACATCCTAGTGCAGGGCAATCTGCTGCTGCTGAAAAATTAGAAAAAAACACCATATATAAGCCTGGAGACAGAGTTCAGGTCATAAATCATGGAGTTGTTGAAGTTATTGAAGATCGTGGCTCTTTGGTTAGGGTGAAAAGCAATAATTTTGTTTTTTCTTCAAAACAAGGCCCATCTAAATTTGGTCTAATAGGTAAAGAGGTAATAACTGGTTTAGCAGAGTAAATCTTAAAGTAAATAAAGCACGCTGCTGCCGATGACACTCAGGAGCATAGCTAGCATGAATATAATCCCAAAAGCTTTGGTCATTCGCTCTCTATTTTTTCTTGTCATTTTAGTCCTCCACTTTTAGTTCATGAAAGTCTCTTTTGCCAGTTTTCAAAATACTGCCTGATTTGGGAGTAATTTCTTGATTGGGATCAGTGTATTTCTGAGAGTCAATTGAGACTGCTCCCTGTTCTATTCTACGGCGAACATCACTGCTACTCAACTCTTTTCTAGCTCCTGTGGCTAGACTTAGAATTGTGGTGGAAGCAGCACTAATTAAATGAACTGGTTTTTGATCAGGAATGCCTTTTTCTTGAGAAATAGTTTTAAAATTTTCTTGGGCTGTTTGAGCTAGTTTCTCATCATGGTACATAGTGGTAATGGTGAAGGCGAGTTTTTTCTTGAATGTCATTGGGTTTTCACCAGCTGCCATAGCTTTTTCCATCTCTTCTATTTCTGCCATTGGGACATCAGTTAGCACCGTGAAATAATTAATTATCATCTCATCACCAATTCTCATCAATTTGCCGTACATATCATTGGGATTTTCAGTCAGAGCTACAAAATTGCCATATGACTTGCTCATCTTGCGGCCATCAGTGCCATTGATGATTGGAGTGCTTAAGACCCACTTCTCGTGGTTGTTGTAGGCTTTTTGGAGAGTGCGACCCATCATCATATTGAAGGTTTGATCAGTGCCGCCAATTTCTAAATCGACATCCATGTGGACACTGTCATAACCTTGCATCAGTGGGTAAATGATTTCATGAGCATGAACTGGACGACCAGCTTTAACTCGCTCTTGAAACATGTCTCGCTCCATTAGTTGTTGGACGGTAGTTTTGGCCATTATTTTAATGAGATCAACGTAGGTGAGCTTATCGAGCCAATCAGCATTATTCATGATTTTAATTTTGCTAAAGTCTAGAATCTTGCTGGCCTGTTCTTGCCAGTTTTTAAAATTTTCTTCAATTACTTCGTTGGTTAGTTCTGGACGAGTGGAGTCTTTGCCGGTTGGGTCGCCAATTTTGACTGTACCACCACCAATAAGCAAGATAACGTCATGATCTAGGTCAGCAAACTGTTGGAGTTTACGCAGTAACACACTGTGACCCAATGTTAAAAGTGATCCAGTAGGATCGATGCCTAGGTAAAGGCGGATCTTTTTCTGCTCCATGAGTTCTGCTAAAGATTTTTTAGAAGGAAGTATTTCTGTAACTCCCCTAGTTAGAGCTTCTTGGATGGTGATGTTTTGCATATTGTTTTTTTATTATACAATGACTCTATGGTCCAAGATTATGGAAATCTCAAATCTGTGTTAGATCAGGATGAGCCAGCGTCATCTCGATTGAATACTCAGTCTACTTTCCCCCAGAATAAAATTACTGAATTGCTCTCTACTTGGCTAAACCAGGCTAAAAAACTACTTGCAAGAATACCTCAAACTGTTACTATACGAGATATGGAAATAAACCTAACTGCCATCTGGGAGACTATCGTCGCTCCTTTTAGCTGGTTGAAAAGACTAATTTCTGGCAAACCTAAACCTCGTCGAGCCTCATCTTCAGCTACACAACAGATGAATAAGATAAAACTCATTCGTCTACTAGCAATTGGTGGTTTAGCGGCAGTGGTAATCGGTGTTTTAGGCTTTTTTGCTCTATATGCTTGGTATGCCAAAGATTTGCCTAAGCCCGGTGAGGTAGTCCGCAAAGAAGGCTTTAGTACTCGGATCTATGATCGTGAGGGAGAGCTTTTATATGACTTATACAATAGTGAACGTCGCACTCCGATTCAAATCGAAAAAGCTCCAGAACATCTCAAACATGCTACCGTTGCCATCGAAGATAAAGACTTTTACAAGCATCAAGGCTTTGACTTCTTAACTATTTTACGTATCCCCTACAATGCCATCTTCAGAAGCCGGGTGGTTGGCGGTTCAACCCTGACTCAGCAGTTAGTCAAGAATGCCTTGTTAAGTAATGAAAGAACAGTAATCCGTAAGTTTAAAGAATTAATTTTGTCACTTCAAATTGAGCGCCACTTTAGTAAAGATGAAATTCTAGAGATGTATCTCAATGAGGCCCCGTATGGCGGTACTTCTTGGGGTGTGGGTGCTGCTTCAGATATGTATTTTTCTAAAAATGTTGATGAGTTAAGTGTGGCCGAGTCGGCATTCTTAGCTGGTTTACCACAGCGACCCTCTGTCTATTCTCCCTTTGCTGGCAAAACAGATGAAGACGGTAATCTTTATTGGAGAGGTAGAACTAGAGCTGTGTTAGATAAGATGAAAGAGCAGGGCTACTTATCAGAGATTGCACATCAAGAAGCAATAGCCGAGCTGGACTTAATGGAGTTTGAGCGTACAGTCAGTAATATTAAGGCACCTCACTTTGTTTTTTATATTCGTGACCAACTAGAAGAGATGTTCGGCGTAGAAGTAGTAGAAAGCGGTGGTCTTCAAGTAACAACAACTCTAGATTTAGAACTGCATGAAGAGGCTGAAGAGATAGTCAAAGAAGAGGTGTCGGACATTGCTTATCTCAATATCACTAATGGAGCAGCGATGGTGATGGATCCTAAGACCGGTGAGATTTTGAGCATGGTGGGTAGTGCTGATTACTTTGTTAAAGAAGCTACGGAGGAAGGCGAGTTAACCATTGGAGGACAGTTTAATGTAGCAGCCGACGGTTTGCGTCAGCCAGGATCATCAATCAAGCCAGTGACTTATCTGGCGATGTTTCAACGCGGCTACACCCCAGCTAGCATGCTGATGGATGTGGAAACTGAGTTCGCGACTGGAGTTGATCAGACAGAAATACCCTACCAACCTAAAAACTACGATGGTAAGTTTCATGGTCCGATTAGCTTGCGAGACTCTTTGGGTAGTTCGATCAATGTCACTGCTGTTAAATCTGTGGCTCTAGTGGGAGTAGAAAACTTTTTGCAATTAGCTTACGAAATGGGTTTTGAAACTCTAGAACCATCTGAAGAAAATTTGAAGAGATTTGGTTTAGCTGTTACCTTGGGTGGTGGTGAAGTTCATTTATTAGATACAGTGACTGCCTATAGCACTTTCGCTAATGGTGGGAGTAAAGTACAGCCCACCTCAATTTTGAAAGTAGAAGACAAGAACGGCAAATCTTTATACGAGCACAAGCAGGTGGATGGCTCACAAGTTATTACTCCTGCTGAGGCATTTTTAATAAATGATGTTTTATCAGATAATAACGCTCGTTTATTAGCTTTTGGGGCTAATTCTCTACTGAATACAGGTCAGCCAATTGCAGTTAAAACTGGAACTACCAATGATCAGCGCGATAATTGGACGATTGGTTGGAGTCAGGAAATTATGGTTGGTACTTGGGTGGGAAATAATGATAACTCCCCCATGAAGCAAGTTGCCTCCGGTGTAACTGGCGCCTCACCAATTTGGCGACGAATTATTTTATCAGCATTAGAAAAGGGTTATGGCGCTCCAGAATGGATTGTTCCTGAGGATGTAGAGCAAGTTCAAGTCGATAGTATTTCTGGCTATCTATCTCATCATGGCTTTCCAGAAAAAACTGAATACGTAATTAAGGGCACGTTGCCATCTTTGTCAGATCCAGTTCATACCATGCTTAAATTGTGTAGGGGTGAGGAAAAATTAGCCAATGATGCTCGAATTGCAGCTGGTGATTACGATGAGCGAGAATATATCGTGATCAAGATAGATGATCCAGTTAGCCAGGATGATAAAAATCGTTGGCAGGAAGCAGCTAACGCTTGGATAGAGGCTCAAAGTGATCCACGCTATAAATTCCCCACTGAGTTTTGTGGTGAGTCAAGCGATGTTTTTGTAGAGATGAAGCAACCTGAGAATGAAAAAAATTATGACTCCGAAGACATTGAGATTGAAGTTAGGGCTGAGAGCGGTGAGGGGATTGAGAAGATTGAGATTATTGTAAATGGTGAGATCAGAGAAACTATTAATGATCGTGAATATAGTGGCAAGCTGCATTTGTCCAAGGGTCGTTATGAAGTTTGGGCAAAGGCGTACTCTCGTGAAGATAAATCTAAAGAGACTGGTAAAGCTAAAATTGGAACTGGCGGTGAAGATTGGAAAGAGCCAGAGCCATCACCAAGTCCATCTCCCAGTCCTTCAGTAAGTCCTAGCGACGATCCTGAAGCGAGTAGTTCGGGTGAGACAACATAAAAACTGCGAGTAATAATCCAGATTGTTGAGTTAGTAAGTAGTGATCTAGTGTTGCAATTGGTAAGAGGATCAAGAATGGCAAGACTATCTTTTTAGTATTTATTTTTTTTATTAATGTCCAGGATAGTAATATTCCTAATATCCCAGTTTCTGCGATCCAGAGTAATCCAATGTGGTGGACTGGTTGAATAAACCTAACTACCTCCTGAGTGTCACTGAACTCCTCTACTCTGGTCGTAAATTGGTTCAAGCCTACACCTGTAGTCAGATTATCTAAAAACATCCTTATGGAGGCGCTCTGGAGATAAGATCGACGAGTTAGTGAGTCAGCTTCAAATAAGTTGGCAGCCAAATTAATTAGAAGTGGCAGAACAATCATTGTTGCTCCGAAGCCTATTAGTAGTTTATCGCTGATATTGCTAATTTTTTGATAATAGGGTTTAAGGGTAAGTAGCAATACTCCCAGAGTTAAACTTGTTAGCGCAGAGATTGATTGAGTCATAATAATGATGGCCAAAGCTAGTGAAACAACAACCGCAGTTAGTATTTTATGTCTCTTTTGAGCAATGATAAATAAACTAAAAACAGCCAGGATTCCTCCCAAGATGTTGGGGTGAGCCGTTGTGGCATAGGGTAAAACTCGGCCAGTATACCACCACATATCTTTAGCTAATCCAATTGATTTAGCTAGATTTGGTTCACCTAAAAAGCTAAAACCAAGAAGTGATTTTTGGGTGAAGAATTGCCACAAAGCTAAGCTGGACTGAAATAATGTGGTAAAAATAATGGTCCAATAAATCGAGGATTTTTTTAAAAATTTGCTGTGAGTAACTAAGAACCAAGCTAGTAGTCCAACCTCAATTAATTTTAATAAGTACCAAGCTGCAGCTAAAGGATATGGAGTAAATATTTGCCGAATAATAAATAATGAAGCTAAGATGCTGGGTAAAATAAAGCTCGATGTTTTGAGAATTACTTTTTGTTTACTTTTAATCACTTCAATTAACCAAAGTGAAAGTAAGAATATGATTGGTACATCACTGGCGTAAAATTTAGGAATTAAGTAATCAACTAATAATCCATTCACATATGCGCTAGCAGGGTTAACTTTAAAAAAAAGATTAGCAGGAATTAAAAAAATTACTAGACAGATTAAAAAAATATAGATTTTATTAAAAGAAATTTGTTTCAACACACTCACATTATACTTCACCAACTAGTTTGGCCTGATGTTGTTTTTCAATTTGCTTGACAATACTTTTTCGGATTGGCTCTATATCTGATGCGGACAGATTCCTTTTTAGATCATGAAAGTTGATGGTGAAAGTGTAGTTTTTCTTATAAATATCTTTTAGTTCTACAGCAGTAATTAACTTATCTGTATTTTTGAGAGTAGTTATTACCTCTCCGACGGCTATTTCTTTTGGGAGTGTAAAAGTTAAGTCTTCTATAATCGGCATGCTTTTAGGAATTGGTTGATAAGTGGGATGAGTATTAGTCATCTCGAGTAGTTTTGTGAATGCAATCTCAACTCCAATTTTTCCAGACTCTAGAACTCCAATGGTTCCGATTATATTTTTTTCAACTAAAATTTCAGCTGATTGAGAAAATGGTTTAGTTGTTTTTTTATGGTCAATTATTTCATGATTCGTAATAAATAGCTGATTTAGGAGAGATTCAAGCATTCCTCTTACCAAGCGGTATTCTTTTGTAGAAACTAAGCTTAATACCATTTTTTCATCTGGGAGATGATCGCTATTCTGCGGTGGATAAATATTGGCAATTTCAAATACAGATAATTTCTTTTGCTGGGAGTTGGTATCAATTATTTCCTCCAATGATGGTAAAAGCGAACGGCGGAGATAAACTCGATCATCTGTTAAAGGATTTTGTAGTTTAAGATGCTGCATGATTTTATAGTTAGATTCTAGAGCAACTTTCTCACTCACCAACGAATATGAATAGATTTCTTGCCAACCAATGTTAGCTAGAAAGTGTTTGATTTTATTTTCTAGATTGAAATCAATGTTTTTTGGATATGTGGTTGGAATAGGAGTATCCATAAGTTTACTAGGAAGGTTGTGATAGCCATATATTCTGGCTACTTCCTCAACTACGTCAACTGAAATAGTCAGATCTGGTCTGAAAGTAGGAGGTGTTACCACCAGCTCAGCGGTCCCTCCCTTTCCTTGAGTTTCAACCTCACACTCTAGGTCAGTGAGAATTTTGATAATTTCTTGTTGATCAATTTCTAAACCTAGGTAATCATTTATTTTTTGTATACTGATGCTAATTTCAATTGGCTGAGATTCTCCTGAAAAATCATCATATAAATCACTCCCAACTTCAGCTCCACATAGATCTTGGTAGAGCTCGACAGCTTTAAGAATTGTAGTTTTTGCTAAGTGAGGATCAATATTTTTCTCCATTAATTGAGCAGCGGTAGTGCGGATGGCATGGGTCATACTCGCAAATCTGACTTTATCAGCTCTGATTGATTCTGCTAGTAAGAGCACATTTTGAGTACTTTCATCAATTGAAGTATTGGCAGTACCTTTAATAGAAGGTAAATCAATAATTTGACCTTCGCTATTTTTAAAGACTATTTCTCCACCAACTGTTTCAAATTCTTCTCCATCTAAGGTGGCAAACTTCTCACCCTTTTTTGCTTCGACAATATGAATTTCTCCACCAGTATTCATTAGCTTGTCGTAGTCAAAGGCGTGGATGGGGTGACCAACATCATGAGTGACATAGTTGGTAATATCAATCGCTGCGTCGTGAATGTTCATCTCAGTCTGGACTAATCTTTTAGCCATCCAACTTGGAGTAGCAGCACGTTTAATATTCTTTAGAACTATGAAGATAGTCCGTTTATTAAATTCAGAATTATTAAAAATTTTTGGTAGTGGCAGTGCTTTAGTTAATTGAAGTGAATCTTGATCATTAATTCGCAGAGGCTTGAGGGTGGTTTTGATTCCTGCTTGATTTAAAATTACTGCTGCTTCACGGGCAATGCCACGCATATTCATTGAGTCAACTCGATTGGTAGTGACTTCAATATCATAAACACTTTCACCCTCAGTTTGATAAATGCGCTCTATAGATGGTCCTGACAAAGAAAGGTATTTTTGAATTTCCATTGGAGTTGCTTCAGTTTCAAGGTGTTCCAATAGCCAGGTGTGCGGGATGAGAATGTTCATTTTAAAATTGCTCCAAAAATCTCAGATCTCCTGAGTAAATAAGTCTAATGTCGTCAATATTTAAGCCCTCTTTGAGAGTATAGGTGCGCTCTATTCCCCAGCCAAAAGCAAAGCCAGTATATTCTTCTGGATCAATACCACCGGCTTTTAAAACATTAGGATGAACCATGCCAGCTCCACCGACTTCGTGCCAGCCAGATTTACAGAACTTGCATTTTTCTTTACCTCTTTTACCAGTTCCATGGCAGATGTGGCAGCTGAAATCTACTTCAAAAGAAGGCTCAGTAAATTGGAAGTGGAAGGGTCGAATGCGGCTCTTGGTACCAGGACCATAAAATTGTTCTGCAAAATGATCTAGGGTGCCTTTAAGGTGTTGAATATTAATACCCTTATCTACCACTAGTCCTTCAAATTGATGAAACATTTGAGTGTGGGTCGCATCTTGCTGGCGGCGATAACAACGGGCAATATTAATCATTCGGATTGGAGGTTTGCTTTTGAGTCGCTCCATTTCCCTAACTTGCCCATTAGAAGTGTGAGTAGTTAAAACCATTTTTCCCATTTGATCGTGTTGGGGTGTGTCTACGAAGAAAGTTTCCCACTCGTCGCGAGCTGGATGGCTGGGAGGCATGTTGAGTGATTCAAAGACGTAGTAGTCCCAATCTACTTCTGGGTAACGAACTCTAGTAAAACCAATTCTTTCAAAAATATGAGCAATCTCTTCCATGGCTTGAGAAACAGGATGTGTGTGACCTATCTTGAGCTTGATGCCAGGCATAGTCAGGTCAATTTTATGAGTGTTTTTTAGAGGCTTCTTCTCAGCTAATAGTTCTAATTGGTGTTGAAGGTTTTCCTTGAGTTCATTAAGCAATTGACCAGCTGTAGGTCTCATTTCTTTGGGAACATCTTTCATTCCCTTCATTAAGTCATTAGTGAGACCTTTTTTACCCAGATACTTATTTTGTAAACTACTAACATCATCTTTAGCTTCAGCATCAAACTGCTGCTTGAGATTATCAATGGCTTGTTTGAGTTGTGATAGTGATTTTGTATCTTTAGTCATGTTTATTCATTTTAGTACATTTTGTCATTAAAAAACTCCCCTGTTGGGGAGTTAGTTTTTTTATCAAAAACTTTCCCCCTTAGCAGTGGCTAAAAAAGGAAGAGTTGGCTGAGTTTTTTTTAATTGTCATCTGTAGTTGATCTTATTTTCCGAGACCACTTTTGTCAACGATGGCTTTAAATGCAGTTGGGTTATTGACTGCTAATTCAGCCATCATTTTACGATTAATCTTGATGTTGGCTTTATTCAAAGCAGCGATGAAGTGTGAGTACTTGAAACTGGCATCAATCTGTCTGACTCCGGCATTAATTCTCATGATCCACAGTTTTCTGAAGTTTCGTTTACGGAGCTTACGACCAATAAAAGAATATTGATCGGCATGAAGCAAAGCTTCAGTAGCTCGTTTAATTAAACGATTGTATGTACCGCGGTAGCCTTTAGTAAGTTTGAGTACTTTTTTGTGGCGACGACGACGAGTGAATCCTGTTTTTGTTCTTGGCATAATTTAATTTCCTTAAGCGAGTCCCATCATTTGTTTGACTTTTTTCGCGTATTTGCCGGTAACTGTAGCTAATAAACGATATTTACGAATAGTTTTTTTACTTTTCTTTCGGCGGAGATGTCTAGAATTTTGTCGGCGACGCATGACCTTACCAGTTCCAGTCACCTTAAACCTAGCGGCGGCGCTTTTTCTAGTTTTTTGTTTATATTTTTTCATGCTTGCTTTCCTTTTGGTCTTAACTGCATCATTACTTTTGTTCCGATTGATTTGGGTGCGATTTCGACCTCGGCTAATTCTAGAGTTTCCTCAATAATTCGCTCAAAGTTTTTAAACCCAAATTCTTTTTTAGTTCGTTGTCTGCCTCGACGAAAGTCTACTTCTACTCTGACTTTATCACCATCTTCTAAGAACCTGACAACTCTTTTCAATCTGGTCTGAAAGTCACCTTCATCAATAAATGGTGTGAGTCTGACTCCCTTTATTTCTTGCTGTCTAGCACTTTTTCTTTGCTCAGATTTTTTTTGCTGTAGCCAATATTTATGTTTAGAAAGCTCAATTATCTTGACTACTGGTGGCTTGGCGCTACCGGTAATTAAGACTAGGTCTTTGTTTTGCTGCTTAGCCTCTTCTAGGGCTTCGTCAGCTGACATGACGCCGACTTGACTTCCTTGGTGGTCGATTACTCTGACCTCAGGAAAACGAATCGCTCTATTAACAACGATTCGGTCTTTCTTTTTAAATTTGCTGTATTTGCGTCTGCCCACTATGGTTGTGTTTACTTTCTGGTTATAAATATTTTATACAGTAAGGCGTGTATTATACCAGGAGTTTTTTGATTGTGAAACTGGAAATAGTCGGTGTTATAATGTTGGTTCTTTGCAGAACTCGTAGCTCAGTTGGTTAGAGCGCTACATTGACATTGTAGAGGTCAGAGGTTCGAGTCCTCTCGAGTTCACAAATTTAGGCTCCACTGTAAGCTGTACTTCTCTCTTGGTGCATCATGTCAAAAACGGTTTTGCCTTGTTCTGCACTACTACCATCAACTGACATCCCACCCTTGATCTTACGACCCTTCATCCGTTGCTGCTTGGATTTTTGGGCTCTCATCCAGGTGCGAGCACTTTTAACTTTTTGAGTCAAAAGCATAATGAAAGCCTTCAGATTCTGGAAATATGATTTAAGACCAGTACCCTCAGTACCTTGAGTAGTAATTCCTTGAGTAGTTTGGATATCAACTTCTTTGTAGAACTTACTGATTTCTCTAGCCAATATCTTAAGTTCTTTTCGAACTTCCTCAAGCTCTTTCTTAGTTCGTTCTTTATTGGCACTGAAAATATCTTTTTGATCCACTGGGTTGACTTGATCATGAAGTTTTTTACGCAATTCAGCTTTTTTCTGTTCTTTTTTAAGATCAGCCTGTTTTTTTTCAAGATCCTCAGGATTGCTCTCTTGTGGGATTTGTCCACCCGCTCTAGCTAAAGCTTCACCAAATAAGTTATTCTTCTCGTCTTGAGGTTTTTTATCAGCAAAAACACTCTTTTCAGACTCAGCTAAAGCTCTGGCAAATGGATTGGAAGAACTCTGGTTTTTTTTACTAGAGTTTCCTGGTGGGGTTAAGTTCCCTGAATTGTTCATTTATGATCCAGTATTATAGCATACAAATATGTTATAGGACAATAATTGCTATAAACAATTATCCTCATTGTACTAGTAGGAAATTTTTTAGGAAAGAATGAGTTTATTAACTATTTTATCTCTAGTAGCTGATCAATCAGCTTGCGACGAATGATCTGTTTAGCAAAATGATCTAGATAGTGATGATTGTCTTCAATCTGTTTTTTCATTTTTTTATCTTCAATTTTATCTAATTCTTCTTTTTTATCTTTATCGGTTGCTTCAATCTTTTCTTTTTCTTCAATTTCTCGAAGAATAAATTCTAGTTGAAGCTGACCTAATACCTGAGCAGCTATTTGAGATGACATCTCCTCAAACTTTTGGCCTCTTCTAGTCAGATAATCATCTAGAGATAGACCCATTTTCTCAAGTTCCTTAGCCATTCGTTGGATTTCACGTTTAGTCTCATCCTTCAGCAATAGCTCTGGAATCTGAGGTCCAGCATCTTCAACTAAAGTTTTAAATATATGGTGAAGCTTAGTTTCTCTCTTCTTGGCGGCTGTTTGTTCTGGAGTGGTTTTTTTAGTTTCCTTGTCTTTACTCTCCTTAACCTCTTTAGCAACGGCTTTCTCTTGCTCCTTGAGCTGCTTGAGAGCCTCTTTTAGGCCCTTTTTAACAGATTTCTTGTAGTTGTCTAGTTTGATGGATGGTTTCTCGGCAATTTGGATCTCAAGCTCCCAGTCTTTGCCCCATTCCATACTGATGGGATTGATCTGGGGTTGGGTTAATGGCTGCTTCTTTTCTTTTTCGATTAAGTCATCGTATCTGGGGGGAATTAACGTTTCGAGAACTTTGTTAATAAGTTTTTCTTTACCGATTTTTTCTGCAGCAACTTTAAGAGGAACTTTGCCTTTTCTGAAGCCTTGAGATTTAACATTTTTGGCTGAAGCTTTGAGGACTTTGTCGTATTCTGTCTCGATATCGTTCCAAACTAATTTTAACTTGAGTTTGGTGTTGTCAGAAACAATGCTGGGCTGCTCTGTTTTTTTATCTTTTTTAACGGTTTTTTTAGTTGGTTCTTTTTTTGTCATAGGTAGGTATTATACAGGATAAATAAAGCAGGTAGCTTTGCATCTTACATACCTACAGAATTTTTTCACTTTGTTTAAAATTATGGGTCTGTAATATAATAGAATATCTTGGCACGGTACCAGAGTGGTTAATGGCAAGGTCTGCAAAACCTTCGTTCGCGGGTTCGAATCCCGCCCGTGCCTCAAGGCTTTTATTCTTCTGAATGGTATCTTGCCAAATGAATTCCCATCGGCAAAGTTGTCACCACGGCTAATATTCCTAAAATTGTAAAGATAATCGGTGCACCATCAAAGAACTCCATAATTGGTCCGGAGGCAGTCATGACAATCACAAAAATTAAGCTAACGGCCATGCTCAGAGTTGAGATAGCAGTGGCTCTGTTTTTAGATGAAAAAACTTCATTAGTGTAGCCAGACAAAACAGACCACCTCGCAGATGAGGCGAGCATGATTACAGCTACAAAAGGCAGAGTGGCCCATTTCGATAGCCAGTAGACTGGAGTCATGGAGATGATAATTAAAATTGGGAATAGATAGAAGGCCATTTTTTTAGTGATGAATTTTGTTTTACTGATCACTCTAAACAACAGTATGCTCCCCACCACCCTAGCTAAAGATTGAAAAATACCTATTTGTGGAGAGGTAAATCCTAAATCTGTCAGCAAGATAGTTTTAAAGCTGTAAGCTACTATCCAGGTAGTTCCTGATACCAAAACATAAAAAAGAGATATTTTTTTAGCATAGCTACTCTTTGTAATTTCCTTGATGCCATTTTTAGTTTGCAGAATATAGTTTTTGAGAGTAAATTTTTGAGTATCAATCGTTGGTTCGATAAAACGGATACTAGCAATGCCAGCCAAAAATGAGGCGACTGCATAGCTAATGGCTGGTAATCTAAACCAGACTAAATCCATAAAACCGCCTATGATCACCGAGATCGCTAGGCCGATTTGAAAAATTAGCCCAAACTTACTTGAGTATTTAGAAAAATCTTTTTCAATTCCGACTTGTTTGAGCGTATCAAAAAGTAATGCCTCTCCAGCACCTGAGCCCATCGCCTCTCCCAGCCCTAAGAGAACTGCAAAAAGAACAAATTCGGGAAAAGAGTCGGCAAAAGCAAAAGCCAACATCGAGGCTGATCTTAAGAAATGACTAATAATCACGGTGATTTTTTTACCAATCATGTCTGCGAGTGCGCCGGTTGGTAGTTCCATTACTAGCTGAGTGAACATGATTAAACTCTCCGCAATGGTTAGTTGAGAGAAAGTTAGATACTGAAGCTCGTAAGCAGCCCAGGTGGCAGCCACAAAGATCAATGATGCAAAGCCATTGGTGAGATAAAAGGTGCCCACGTTTCTTTTTAAAAATTGTTGCTGATATTTTTTCACTCGCATATTGTATCAGGGTCAGCCAGTTTTTACTGGTAAAATACAAGACATGCCTTCATTTTTTATCCATACTTTTGGTTGCCAATCTAATAAGTCAGACTCAGAGCGAATTGCGGGTGATTATTTTGCCCGCGGTTACACTGAGGCCAAAGATTGGCACGAATGTGATGAGTTGGTGATTAATACCTGCGCAGTCAGACAGCGAGCTGAAGATAAAGCAGAAGGCTTTTTATATAACGTCACCGAGCATTTCAAACAGTCTGCTCAACCCCAACCTAAAATTATCTTAACTGGCTGCATGGTTCACCATGGCAATCAAAAACTTTTAGAAAGATTGCCGGAAGTTGATGAAATTTTGCCGATAAATGAAGTTGGTTTTAATCAAGCAGCGATTCGAAAAGATAAAAAACATGCCTGGATTCCGATTTCGACTGGCTGCAACTCTTTTTGTACCTACTGTATTGTGCCCTACTCTCGAGGTAGAGAGAAATCCCGCAGCAAAGAAGAAATCATGCAAGAGGTTAAAAATCTAGCTGATCAGGGTTATGAGGAGATTACGCTATTGGGAATGAATGTTAACTCCTGGGGACTAGAAAAAGTGGGAATTGGTTTTCGAAAAATGATGATGGAAAATAAGGATTTCAATCGAGAGGATTTGCCAGACAATCAATCGCAGTATTTAACACCTCAAGGCACTCCACCCTTTGTGAAGCTGCTTCAGGATATCTCACAATTTGATCAAATTAAGATGATTAGGTTTATGAGTAGTAATCCTTGGGATTTTCATGATGAATTGATTGAAGAAATTGGCCGCAACAAGAAAATTGATCGCTATGTCCATTTGCCAATTCAGTCTGGGAGCAATGAAGTGCTCTATCGGATGAATCGTGGCTATACCCGGGAGAGATATATTGAAGTGGTAGATAAACTCAAAAAAGCAGATCCTGAGATTGTGATCGGAACAGATATTGTGGTTGGTTTTGCTGGAGAGACAGAGGCTGAGTTTCAAGAAACTGTGGATTTGGCTAAACAGATGGATTGGCACGTGGGTTTTGTGGCTATCTACTCTCCTAGACCAGGCACTGCGGGTTGGAAAATTTATCCTGACAATATTCCTCATCATGTGAAGAAGAAGCGCTGGGAGATTTTGGATCAGATAATTAATAAAGATAACTTACAAATTAGACCAAAGGTAGTTTGAAGATACTCTCGATTGTTGGTCCCACCGCAGTTGGCAAGACCTCATTTGCTTTGGAGTTAGCTGCGGAAATTTTAAAAAATAAAAACTACACTGGAATTGATTTGATTTCAGTTGATTCGAGACAGGTTTATCAAGAACTAGAGATTATTTCTGGAGCAGATATTCCTTTAGGATTTAAAAAAAATAAAGACAAAACTTTAACCTATTCATTTTTAAATAATGAGAGCATTAACCTACACGGAGTTTCTATTATTGCTCCAACTGCAGAATGGTCAGTCGCTCATTTTCAAGATTTAGCTTGGGAAGTGATTGAATCTGCTAGGAAAGAAAATCACTTAGTGATTATGATTGGTGGGACTGGTTTATATCATGATCAATTGTTAAATTTAGATGCTTCTCTGCGAGTTAAACCCAATGATGAAGTCAGACAAAAAGCTGAGACTATGGAGTTGAAAGATTTGCAATCTTGGGCGGAGGAAGTAAATCCAGCTCGTTTTAAACAGTTAAATAATTCCGATATTAATAATCCACGCCGGCTAATCAGACTAATTGAGATTGGGTTAGCTACAATCCAACCCCAAAAATCTCCAACCTTATTAGACATGGAGCAAGTTTATATTGGACTGAATCAAGATTTAGCCAAAATTGAACAAAAAATTAAAGTACGAGTCGAAGAAAGATTTCTAGGAGAAGCTATCGATGAAGTTAAAAAACTTCAACAAAAACATGATGACTGGTCACTACCCGCTTTTAGTGCTCTGGGTGTAAGTGAGATCAGCCAGTACTTAAATAATTTCTTTTCTAAGGAAGATTGCTTAGAGCAATGGACGCTTCATGAGTTACAGTATGCGCGACGTCAGTTAACCTGGTGGAAGAATCGAGATGTGAGTTGGTTTAAGATTGATGATGCTGAGTGGAAACCAACCGCATTTACTTATATACTAAATTTATGTTGAAACTTTTTAAAAACGAAAATAGCATTTCTATCTCTCCCTCAATAGTTATTTTTACGACTGCTTTCTTATTGCTTCTATATTTCCTCTATCAAATCAGTAGCATTCTAGTCTTATTTTTCTTGGGCTTTATTGTCATGGTGGCTCTACATCCGATGGTGAGAAAGTTAGAAGTTAAGTTTAGATTCCCACGGATTTTAGCCATAGTAACTGCCTACATTCTTATGCTCGCGGCCATCTCCGCCATGTTTGGCTTGGTAGTTCCACCGTTAGCCAAAGAACTTTATCAGTTTGTGAGGGTTTTTGATTTACCTTGGTTGCAAGAAGGAATTACTAATTTTAGTTTTAATCTAACTGAGCTGAGTGGCCTTATGCAGCAGTTGGGTAGCTCAGTCAATACTATTTACTCAGTAATCGTATCTACCTTTTCTAGCATCTTTACTTTTACGACGGTGTTAATGATTTCAATTTTTTTGATGATAGATCGCAGGCGTCTTCATCTGCGAATTTCTTGGTTTACTAAGAATAAGCAGCACCTTAAAATAGCTGAAAAGTTTATTGATTCCCTAGAATACCAGTTGGGTGGATGGGTGCGAGGACAGTTAATTTTAATGCTTACGATTGGAATAATAACCTACATAGGTTTAAGCCTGCTCTCAATCCCCTATGCAGCTCCACTAGCGTTATTAGCTGCTTCTTTGGAGATCGTGCCAAACTTGGGGCCAACCATAGCTGCCATTCCTTCAATTATTGTGGCAATGATTGCTGGCGGTCCAGTAATGGGATTAATGATATTAATTTTTTATATTTTAGTTCAACAGTTGGAAAATAATTTGCTAGTTCCTAAAATTATGAGTGATAATGTTGATGTAAGTCCGCTGATTTCAATTATGAGTATTTTAATTGGTTTTGAAATAGCTGGAGTGATTGGAGCTTTGCTAGCTATTCCAATTTATATTGTTATCAGATCAATTTACTCAACTTGGTTTAAAGATCTCATTCTTTCTTAATTTCTCAAAAATGATACACTTGGGGTGAGCAACCGGACAATGGCTCCATCAGCGCTTGCGTTTGATGGGGAGGAAAGTCCGGACAGCTGAACAAAAAGTGAGCACAGAGCCTCAGTGACGATCTGGGTGGCGCCAGGTGAAACGACCAAGCTACTGGGTATTTTTCATCCGTCTTTGGCGGAATGAAAGAAGGCATTCCTCACTTGCTGCGACTGGCGATTTTCACCTCAATGGAGTTGTTCCCTATCATGGTGATAATGTCCCAGGCATAGATAGATCATTGTCTAAAACAGAATCCGGCTTACGGGTTGCTCAAATTTGTGGGTATAATGAATTAAGTTTTAAAGGAGTAATTATGCCAGAGCTATACACATCACTATCTGTTTTAACCACAGAAACCTTAGCAGGGCTTTCGAATTTTCTACCTCGATTAGCTGCAGCTATCTTGATTTTAATCATTGGGGCTGGAGTTGCCAAGGGAGTTAAGGGACTGGTGGTTAAGTTATTGGAAGCCTTAAAAGTTTCTAATTGGGTTAAGAATACGCCAGTAGAACATTTTTTTAAGAATGCTGAGTTTGGTGAAAAAATGGAAGGTGTCTTAGGAAGCATTGTTTATTGGATTCTGATGCTAGTCGTAATCCACTCTACAGTTTCAGTTCTCGGACTGTCTTCTTTGACTCATGTATTAGATCAGGTGCTGGCTTATTTACCACGCATCATCTCATCAGTACTAGTACTTTTCTTTGGACTATTGGTGGCTGGAGTTGTTGAGAGTTTAGTTAAGGGCTCCATAAAAAGTATTGATGGAAAAAGCGCTCGGCTCTTAGGGAAAGTCTCTAGTTACTTAGTACTAACCATTGTCGTCTTAGCTGCTATTAATGAGCTAGGAATTGCCAGTGAATTTATCATGGTCATGTTTATTGGTTTCATAGTCATGCTTTCACTTGGTCTTGGATTAGCGCTGGGATTGGGTGGTCAACATTTGGTTAAAGATTTATTGGGTAAATGGTATAAGCAAACTTCCAAAGAAGTTAAGAAGAAATAAATTTTATTCATGACTGGTCTTGAAGCAATTTTCTTGGGTATGGTACAGGGGGCAACTGAGTTTTTACCAGTTTCTAGCTCTGGTCATTTAGTGTTAGCTCAAGATCTATTGGGCTGGGGTCAGCCAGACCTCACTTTCGATGTGTGGCTTCACTTCTCTACTTTACTAGCAGTAGTGATTTTTTTCTGGAAAGATTTGCTTTCACTAACAAAAAAAGAAGCATTGGTTATTCTGGTAGCTTCTATTCCGGCAGCATTAGTGGGTTTATTTTTTGAAGACGCAATTAGTGGTTTGTTTGGTTCTACTAAGATTGTAGCCTCCACTCTTTTGGTGACTGGTGTATTTAATTTAATTACCGCCAACATAATTAAAAAGAGATCAGTGGAAAAAGAATCTTCAGCTATTAGTTTTAAACAAGGATTTTTCGTAGGTTTATTTCAGGCGCTAGCTATAATCCCAGGTATTTCTAGATCAGGGTCAACTGTTTTGGCTGGTTCATTGCAGGGCTTGGATAGATTAAAGGCCTTCCGATTCTCATTTATGTTGTCATTGCCTGTAATTTTAGGAGCGAGCTCACTTCAATTCATTAAAGTCATCAAATCAGGTGCCATTAGTCAGATAAATGCTGATTTTTTATTTGCAGCAGTGGCTGCATTTTTAACCGGTTTACTCAGTTTACATGTTTTCAAGTATGTTATTAAAAAAGCTCGCTTAGATTGGTTTGGCTATTACTGTTTAATTTTAGGCAGTGGCTATTTATTGTTTTTTTAGATTGATTTTGAAACTGTTTATTGATATGATGGCTTTTATAAAGTGAAAAAGTTTTTACTTTTCATGACGCTAACGCCTAACAGCTCAAGCGTGAGGCACTTTATATTAAAATAACCCTTCGGGGTTGTTTTTTTACGCCTATATTTTTATTTAACCCACTCCTGCTCTTTTATCCATTACTGATAAAAATATTTTCTTTCCCATCTTATCTTCTTCAAAAATTACTCTTACTTTATGAAGAATGGCTTTGTTTTTTTTATTAATATTAATCTTTGATTCAAGGACATGATATGTTTTACTATTTCTATAAGCTATGTTGTGAACAGTAATTGAATCCTCAACAATATCTTTGACATGTGGTAATAATTTTAATCTTCGGTAGACATCTTTTTTATTTCTTTTCTTACTTCCAGTTGCACCGGTGATGTGATGCCAACCTTTGAGAGAAAATTTAACATTTTGTTTAAAGGCAGGGCAATATATCCTTCCTTACTTTTAACCCCGGCCGTCAGGCCGTGGGACTAGTCACCCCAGAAGATTTTTCTTTGAGAAATTGACTTGGGTTGTTAGAATAGGTTAGTGAAGTTAATAAAGTTATCACATTGTGTTTACCACTGTGATTATCACTTGGTGATAGTTACAAAATATCGGAAGAAGATATTTAACCAAGGAATTTTTTCATATTTTGATATCAAGTTGGCGGAGATAAGTAGTCATTATCCACAAATACAGTTTAAAGAAGTAAATCATGATAAAGACCACATCCATTTATTAGTTAGTATTCCGCCAACAATGAAGGTAGGAAAAGTAGTAGGAATAATTAAACAAAATACAGCTAAGGAGCTAAAGAAAAAATTTACTTTCATTAAAGATGTTTACTGGGGAACAGAGTCAGTATGGAGTGAAGGATATTTTGTAAGTACTGTGGGTATCAATGAAAGTATTATTAAAAAATACATTAAGGAACAGGGTAAAAAAGATTCTGGGCAAACTTTGTTTGAAATAAACTAATACCCCGACCGTAAGGTCGTGGGAAGTTTATCAAAGCCGCCGAAAATTTATCAGAGTTAATTATTGGGGATTTATTGAGCCCCAATCCAGATTTTAATAAAATGATGTTTGCTTACTTTAATTTATTTGATTATGAGATATCTACTAAATTGAGACTGAAATTTGAAATTGATTTGATTTTCTCTTTTAATATGCCTGAGGTGACAGATCTAAGTGAATCGTCATTAATTGTTGACGACCCAGAGTCGCTACCAAACTCAAGAGTGAAAGTAAGAAAAATTCATTTTTATGGAAGAGATTTTAAAGGAAGGTATAGTGTCAGAAGAATGATTAATGATTTACAAGAAGGTCGGGAGAGTGCTGGTTTATACAAAGAAATTGATGATCTGGATATTATGGGTGTTTCTTGGCTATTGAGTAGAGTCAGGCCCTTTTTATTAGAAAGCCTTGGATTGGGTGATATTAAGATTTATGCAGATCTTGAACCAGAAAAAGTTTTTCTTTGGGAAGATGACCATCCCGTATTTAAGATTGTTACTAAAGAAGAAATACTTAGGGCGTCGATTGGCGCATTAGAATTATCACAAAGAGCTATGCGAAGATATTTGAGTTATGGATTACTTCCCGCTATTGGAGTTACTTTTATTCCCAATAAAGTATTTTTTGAACCTCTTTATGAGAAACTGGCAAAAAAAGAAGAGATATATCAATTAGCTGCAAAGTATTCATACCCCTATGCTGATTTTGAAGATGTAAAAGCGGAGATAGTGGCTTCAATGAAAGAAGATTTACCAGGCACATCAGAAGTGGGTTATTTAATTAAGGCAATCGATGATGTTTTCCCCGCAGACATACCTGAAGAGGAAGTCCCTCAATGGGTATGGGAATGGAGAGCATTGTTGCTTGATGTTGAGGTAGATTCTTTTTTGAATGCAGAAAAAAAGATGTTAGAGCAAGAATAAAAATAGGTTCCACCACCGTCCACTAGTCCCTGCAAGCTATGGCTGCAATTACCACTGAAACAATTGTTTGCTTTGTATTGACAAAAGATGTACGTAGTGCTAATATTTAGCTATGGCTTTTGATATTAATTTCAACTTAGAAAAGAATGAATTATTAAGAGCTACTAGAGAGGTTTGTTTTGACGATGTGATTAAAGCAATTGCTAAAGAAAAAATCTTAGCAGATATTAGTCACCCCAATAGTCAAAGAACCAATCAAAAGATTTACATTATTGAAATTGATAACTATGCTTATGCAGTTCCATATGTAATTAATAAGAAGAAAAAAGAAATATTTTTAAAAACAGTATATCCAAGCAGAGTATTTACCAAGAAATACCTAAAAGGAGGTCGGCGATGAAAAATAAACAAAAGAAAAATCCGTTTAATAATTTAATTTTAGATAAAGAAGAGCAGTTGCTAGAAGAAGCCTTTGAGAGAGATGAGTATGAAGAAGCCACAGATCTAAAACAAACAAAAAAAATGCTTGCAGAAGCTGCAACCAAATACTTGGAGCTTAAACTTTCTAAGCCTATTACTATTAGAGTTAATCAGCTTGACTTGATTAAAGTCAAAGCCAAAGCAAAGCGCAACAACATCCCTTATCAAACTTTGTTAAGTACCCTAATCAACCAATATGCTCAAGGTAAAACTAGATTGAGTTTGTAAAAATAGGTTCGAACATCGTCCACTAGTCCCTGCAAAAGCAATAAAAGACCTTTAAATAGGTCTTTTTTAATGTATGAGATACTATCTATTAGTGTGTTATTTATAGAAACTAAGCCCAAAAGAAACCTCGATACCATGGATGTAGGAGAATTGGAGGCATTGCGGGAAGAATCTGTTGAAAGTATAGCTGAAATAGAACCACTAAAAGATCAGCATCCAGAGATTTGGAAAAAAGTTGAGGCTGATGAGTTCATTGGCAACCTGCCAACAGGTGAACAAAATGTTTTTCAACTGCTTAGTAGACTAAGTACTTATCGGGATCAGGTGGAGTTGTTGGATTTATATATTGAGCAAGCTAAACTACGAGAAAGTTGATATGTACCAAATTATAGAATTTAACAAAAAAGAATTTTTCAAAACAATATCCTTAGTTGTGATGATTAGCATTCTTCTGACAGGATTAAATTTCTTCACTGCAGATTATGAATGGGTTAAGGAAGGTGAAAACTACGTTCTTTTCTTTCCAGTTTTAGTCGGAATATTATTATATGGGTTCTCTGTTTCAGCAGTTTTTAGCTCTGGTCAAGATGCTTGGAACGAAGTTGTAAAAGCGGTGGAGGAGAATAAAAAAAGAGATACAATCAAACGTTTAATAGACAAAAAACCAGATTTCTTTCCCACCTTCTTAGTTATATTGGGTTGGTTACTGCTATCAGCTTGTGCTCTTTTAGTACAGATTCCATACCAACTTTATCCACTGATGTTCATTACCCATGTAGTGCTTACTACGCCAGTTTTCTTGGCATTAGATTACTGGGGATATGTAGATGGGATCAAGTATATTTCTTTTGTTAAAAAATAGGTTCCAACACCGCTCACTAGTTCTTTTTGTCAAGAATTATTTGATAATCATTGACAAAACATTGCTTTAGTATTATATTGTCAATATTATGACTAAAGTTCAACTCTCTCTAACAGATCAAGAAGCAGCCATTTTAAGCAGTTATGGATCTCAATTTGGCTATAACTTACCCAAAACCATCCGTTTTGTAATTAGCAAGGCTTCTGAAGACTTTCTTAAAGAAGGGACAACTCCTATCTATGAGATGAGCAAAAAAACTGAAGAAAAAGGCCTGGAGGCTCTTAAGGAATATGGGGCTGGCAAAACCGTAGAAGTCAAAGATGCTGAGGAATTTTTTAGCAAGCTATGAAGTTTCATCTTACAGATTCATTTCAGAAAAAAGCAAAAAAACTTTGTAAAAAAGATCCTCAGCTTAAGATTGCACTAGCTAAACAATTTAGCCTCTTTCAAGAGAATCATCAGCATCCCTCATTAAAGATACATAAGCTTAAAGGTAAAAGATCAGAACAGTACGCCATCCGGATTAAAGGAGATTTAAGAGTTTTGAGTATTAAAAACAACGAAATATTTATTTTTTTTGATTTAGTGACCCATGATCAGTATTAACCCAGGTTCCAACACTGCCCACTAGTTCCGGCAATGGTAAACTATATGAATATGACAAAAGATAAAAATTTATCCGGACGAGAGCTTCATCATCAAATAGAGGCAGCTCGTGAAAGTGACAATCTATCATCAGCGTTGGAGTTGGGAATGCAGTCTTTATTGGCTTATGCCCAAGAAAACGACCAGCTGGGTTTTGCTGAAGCATTAGACTCTATTTTTATTACTTTCAAACACCTCCATCGCCAACAAAAATTTAAACCTTACTGGATACTAGCGGGTGCAATTGTTAAGTCCAGCGTGGAGATTGCTGAAGATTCAGGAGATAAACAAGCACTAGCTTTACCTCAGCTGAACTTAGCCGAATTCTTAGAAGAATCAGGGGAATTAGAGCCGGCAAAAGAGATGTATCAGAAAGCTGTACACTCAATGACAAACTATCCCAGTCCAGAGCATAACCGACCAGCGGTTCTAGCATTGATGAAGTTGCGCCTGGCACTTTGCGAGTTAGCTTTGGGTGATCAAACAGCAATGACAGCTATTGAAAGTCTTTTAGCAGAGTTAGCGGCGGATACAGGAGTTGATGCGGACTATAATTGTAAAGTTTGGATTTCTGGAGGATATTTGCGTTTGGCCGAACACTTTAAAGGTAAAAATTTTAACTTAGCTCATGAATATCTGCAGCAAGCTCAAGAAATAATTGAGAATGATGAGCGTTTGGTTTTGAGACGTCAGCAATTAGATGAGATGTTAGGTAGGTTTAGTTAAGAAGAAGGGACAAAGCTTTAGCAGTGTCTGTTTCTGATATGATGGCAACTAGATGATCAATAATCTTCAAGCTACTATCAGCTGGTATGACGATCATGCTGCTGAGTATGCAGCTAAGGTTGAAAATAAGGCTCAGCTGGCTGAGCTGCAACAATTTCAGGAGTATTTATCACCTAAAGATAGAGTTTTAGATGCTGGCTGTGCTGCAGGTAGGGATAGTCAGATTTTGAAAGAGTTTGGGCTTGAAGTAGTGGGGGTGGATCTTTCTCAAAAGTTGATTGAAATTGAGGAGTTAGTTAATAAAAGTGGGTTAGAGATCATTGATTCATTTGAGCGTGAGTCCACTAGACCGGGTATTGGCTGGTCAGTGGTTTATTGTAGAAAAATCACCATATAGTTTGATGCAGTGGTAAGCAAGGTGTCTTGAAGTTGGTAACGTGTTATTCTTATATCTATGCCAGAAGTAGAGATAGTTCAATCAGGTTATTCTAGAAAAAAAGATACTGTTCATCAGCAAGTAATGGCTGAGCTGGAGGAAATGAAAAAGAAATCTTTTGAGCAGTATCAGGATTTTGAGGTTGAAGAAGGTGCTGAAAAAGAAAAATATCTGGAGGCAATTGAGATAATTAAGCAAGACTTAGTAGACTTATATGAATTTTATGGGGTCACCATAGCAGCCGATGATTTCCCAGAGTTCCAGTTGATAGATGCTAACCTATTACCCAGTGATGATGGTGATGAGACTACAGTTGGAGATCATGGTAGCTTGAGTGGAGCAGTGCGATTTTTTGTTAAAAGAGGACCTCGGTTTTTGGAGGATATTAGAAATATTTATCATGAGCTACATCATGCGGTTGGGAGAAAAGCGATTGCGGTAAATAGTGGAAACGCTAAATATCCTCGTTTTAGATTGGAAAGATCTGGGTATGTAACAGAGGTGAAGCATAAAATTAAAGATAAAGGCCCAAGTAATTATCGAGGTAAGGTGATTGAAGAGGGATTGTCTGAGTTTTTGGCGACTAGCTTTGCTCTCAACTCTAGAGCTCCTTTAGTAGCAGCAGCTCGAGAAACATATCACGAAGAAACCGAATTAGATTTAGAGCTTGTTGCATCACCTCAATATAATAACTCTAGAAAAATTATAGAGTTAATCTCAGCTAAAGCTGCAGAGGAAAATCCTGAGAGGCAGGTTGAGATATTAAAGTTATTGGTTTCAGCTAGGCTAGATCCTAGTCTAAGAAGAGAATTAACCAAAGAAATTGATAGGCTGTTTGGGAAAAGGATTGGTAGGAGATTGCTCCAGGCTAGTTTTACAGAAAAAAATGTGGCGGAGCTTTTAGAAGAAATGAAAGCAGCTTAGATAAAAAGCTTCCCTTTGTATTACCCCACAGAGGGAAAAGGGGGGTGAGAAGAAAGCTATGTGCCGAGGTCATTAATACAAGCTTCTTCGATGCTATCAGCAACCTCCTGAGGTGTCTCTGGGAGACATTCTTCCTCAGTTATGATGTTGCCAGGTTCAACTGTCATGCCGAAATCATCTTCAGCTACAGCAACCTCTTCATCATTTTCAAGCTGGACCTCTTTCTTTTGGTTCACGTATGCCATTTTTTTCTCCTTTGATAAATCCTAACTTGCCTGGCACAGGCGTCTTCACCGTTTCGATCGTATTGATCTGGAGGTAGAGGGTTAGGTTAAAATTACGGGCTGGTAATTACTAGATGATTAATAATTACTAGCCCGCAATCAAATTTTAAAGAGCAAAGGGTGTATTATAAACCAGCCTATAATATTAATCAAGTACTTGAGAATAGTTTGACCCAGGGCATTGTTGTATAGTGAAGACATCTTAAATTTACGAAAGGTTACCCATGTCTAAGCAGGTTTTTTATAGTTCTATTCAGCAGGAATTGGATCGTTTAGATGAGGCGCAGGTGAATAAGCGTCACGAGACGGTGATCGAGGGTTTTACTGATCACCCATCTCCCAGAGCGGTGATTGGGGAGCAGGAATATCGAATTTTTAACTCCAATGATTACATGGGTTTTCGTCATCACCCCAGCTTAAAGAAAGCAGAGCATGAAGCCAGTGAAAAATATGGCACTGGTCCGGGCGCAGTCAGATTTATTTCTGGCTCTTTGAAGGTTCATCGAGATCTAGAACAAGCTTTAGCTAAGTTTCATGGTCGTGAAGAGGGGATCATCTTTTCTTCAGCCTTTGCAGCCAACCTAGCAGTTTTATTTTCTTTGATCACTGGTCAGAGCCGAGACTCAGTAGTGAATAATGATACCTTGGTAGTTTCAGATGAGTTAAATCATCGGAGTATTATCGATGGGATCCGGGTCGCTAACCATCCTAAAGAGAAGCGAAAGATCTTTAAACATCTAGATATGACTAGCTTGGCTGAGGTGCTGGAGGCTGGTAAAACAACCAATAAACGGGCTCTAGTAGTGACTGATGGAGTGTTTAGTATGCTGGGTGAGTATCAAGACTTAGGAGAGATGAGGAAAGTGATTGATGAGTATGACGCTCAGTATGAGCAGGGGGTGTTGTTGGTGGTAGATGATGCGCACGGAGTCGGAGCTTTTGGTGAAACTGGCCGGGGGACGGAGGAAGTTAGTGGCGGTCAGGCTGATGTCTTGATCGGGACGATGGGCAAGGCCTTTGGGGCTGATGGTGGCTATGTGGTGGCGGATAAGATTGTGATTGATTACCTGCGTGAAGCAGCAGCCACATATATTTACTCAAATAATATTGCACCTGGTACAGCTGGGGCAGCGTTGGCGGCGGTGGAGTTATTGAGTGGGGCAGAGGGTAAGGGTTTATTGGAAAGATCACGCGCCAATACGAAGTTGTTTAAGGAGGGGTTGGTGAAGGTGGGCTATGAGTTTGCAGCGGATTCGGTGCATCCGATTCAGCCGATTTTGATTGGGGATGCGAAGGCAGCTAAGGCTTTAAGCAAGGTGTTGTATGAAGCAGGGATCCTGGTGACGACGATCAGCTATCCAGTCGTGCCGGCTGGTAGAGACGAGATCCGAGTGCAGATCAGCGCCGCGCATACAACCGAAGACGTCGAGTACTTGGTGGAGAAGTGCAAGGGGGCGAAGTAGGAGCAACTATTTTTTGATAGGAATTGTGACTGCAAAAGTAGAGCCTTTGTTTGGCTGGCTGCAAAAAAAGATCGAGCCGCCAAAGTCATTTACTATTACAGATTTAACAATACTTAATCCTAGTCCAGTTCCCTGATCTATTGTTTTGGTGGTAAATAGTGGATTAAATATACGAGATTGATTTGCAAGTGTTATGCCGCAACCACTGTCCTTAACAAAGATTCTTAAATAATTTCCATCTTGTTCTGTTTTAATCAATATTATTCTAGGTGAGTTAAGCATATGGTCGTGATAAGAATCTATAGAATTAGATATTAGATTAATTATGACTTGATAGAATTTGCTTGAACAACCACATATTTTTATATTAGTTGAGCAAATATTATTAAATTTAACTTTATTGGCAGTTGCTTTTGGAGATAAAAATTTTATGGCCTGACCGATTTGCTTGTTGTGACTAAACCATTTTCTCACTTGCTGGGGTTTGATTTGATGGTTGGTGGCGGTAATAAACTGGCCAATATAATTAATACTTCTCAAAGCATCCTGAATTTTTTTATTAGAGAAAGTATTTTTACCTTGATGTAATTTATACAGCTGCTCAAGGTTTAGGGAGACACTGGTAAGTGGATTTTTAATATCATGAAAAATTTCAGCTGTGGAACGGCCGATCTCAACAAACTGCTGCCATTGCATCATTTTTTCTGCTTGGGCAGTCTCAAGTTGTTGAGTGCGAATCATCACTTGCTCTTCCAAGGAATCACGTTCTTTTTTTAGAGCTATTTTAGATTTAAGTGTATGTTTAATTGCATGCCGTAGTTCACGATTGTAGAGCCAGCTAACCAAAGATATCGCACCTAAAGTGGCAAAGACCATAATTGCGTTATATATGTCTTCAGAATGTTGTCTCCAGCTTAAATCAACGCTGATTAGTTGATTATGCTGCAAGACAGTCAGGGTAATTAAAAAAATTCCTGTAAAAATAGTTGTGCTTAGTGAGGCATAACTATTGATTAAAATTCCAGACAAAATAATGACCAATGCATAGATAGCTATTGACTGATACATCAAAGCTCCCCATCTGAAGGATGTATAGGCGGCTGGCAACCATAGTAGAGCTATAAAAATATATGAGGTAAGTGATTGATATCCTTTTTTTGATAGGTATAGCAAGCTTATTATGCCTATCAAAATACTAATTGGCATTATTGGGGGAACTCCTGTAAAAATTCGATCAAACACAATAGTAATTAGAGAATAATTAATTATGCTGATAATAGTCGCGACACTAACTAAATATATGCTTCCTATTAACAAAACATGAAACACTTTTGACTTGCGAGTATATTTTTTATTTAATGATGCTCGTGAAGTAATAAGATTGCGGTGAAAACTAGTTGCTTTATTCCATATATAATAACTCATATGTTTTTGTAGGTTACTTGTGGCAGTAGTGAGCTACTTTCAAGCATATAGCCATCACCATGAACAGTTTTAATAATTTGATTTTCACAAGATGAATGTAGTTTTTGTCTAAGATTATAGATGTGAACGTCAATTTTATTACTATTAAAACCAAGGTTTCCTTCCCAAACATGCTCAAAAAGACTTAATCTAGAAATTGAAATATCTGGTTTTTTCATTAAGTAGCGCAACAGCATAAACTCTTTTTTAGATAATTTGAGCATCTTGTTATTAAGCACTACAGTTTTAGTATCTGTGTTAAGTAGCAAGGAACCAATCTCGAGTTGATTTTGATAGGTATGATTAACACTTCTCCTGAGAAGTGATTTAATTCTAGCTTTTAATTCAGCCATACTAAAAGGTTTTGTTAAATAGTCATCAGCTCCAGAGTTAAGTAGAACTATTTTACTTTCTACAGTATTTTTACCAGTTAGGATTAAGATTGGAAGAGTTAGCTTTTCCTGACGTAAGTTTTGGCATATTTCTAATCCATCCATGTCTGGTAGTTGTAAATCAAGAATGATGAGATCATATTCACTTGTGAGGGCAGAAAAGACGCCGCTACGACCACTATGCTCAATATCAATAAGGTAATCTTTGCTCAAGATATCTTTTAATGATTTTGCTAAAGAGCGATTGTCTTCAATAATTAAAAATTTCATTATTAATTTATTTTAACTATACCAAACAAACATTAAGAAATTATTAAGTTTTTACCCTCTTCCTACTTTTTTCCCACCCCATCCCCACGTTTTCGCCGCTTCTTTTTTCCGCTATACTACTCCCAATGCCCAAGCCTTCTCGTAAGAATCTTCCCACGCCTCCTGGCATGTTTAGTACCCTCGGCCCATCCTTTATTCTTCTCGGTTTAGCTCTCGGCAGTGGTGAGCTCATCATGTGGCCCTACCTAGCGGCCAACTACGGCCTTGGTATTTTATGGGGTGGATTGCTCGGGATTACCTTCCAATACGTCCTTAACACCGAAACCATGCGCTACACCCTAGCTTGGGGAGAGAGCGTCTTTGTCGGCTTCCGCAAGTTGAGCGTCATTATTCCACTCTGGTACATCATCTCCACCTTCATCCCTTGGTCATTACCTGGTTTTTCCTCCGCTTCATCTCAGATTTTATCCAACTATCTTCACTTCCCCCACGCCGAAGCCATTATTGCCGTCGGCATGCTGTTGCTGACCGGCCTGATCCTGTCCACCGGCAAGTTTCTCTACAACACCATGGAGTTTTTGCAGCGCGGGGTGATCATGATCGGCTTGCCATTCACCATTATCTTAGCTGCAGTCCTCACCAACCGAACTGACTGGATCGAAGCAGCCTGGGGTTTGATAGGCAGGGGAGATGGGTGGTGGTTTTTCCCTCAGGGGATTGCCATCGCTAGTTTTCTTGGAGCATTTGCTTACTCTGGTGCCGGTGGAAATCTTAACCTAGCTCAGTCTTATTACATCAAGGAAAAGGGTTGGGGGATGGGTAAGTTTGCTAGTAAAATTAGCTCACTTTTTTCTAAAGATGCTAAGCCTACCAAGATCGAGGGTCAGCTCTTCAAAGACACTCCAGCTAATCGCAAAAAATGGCAGGGCTGGTGGCGGATGATTAATTTTGAACACGGGATGATCTTCTATTTACTTGGTTTTATCACTATTGTGGTGATGTCTGTCTTGGCTAAATCACTCGTTTTTGGGAGTGATGTCGGAGCAGGCCTCAGCTTCCTCAATGCCGAGGCAGCCATGATTGCCAGCCGAACCACACCACTCATTGGCACCTTCTTTTTACTAGTCGCAGCGCTGATGCTGTTTTCGACACAAATGGGAATCTTGGAGTCCTCATCACGGATTATTTCAGAAAATGTGGTCCTTTTATTCTATAAAAAGGGCAGGAGATTTAACTTGAGTCTGGGGTTTTATGTGGCTCTTTGGGCACAAATTTTACTCGGCATCTTCATCTATCTTTCGGGTTTCACAGAGCCGAGGTTCTTGTTAACTTTGGGTGCAGTTTTGAATGCGGCAGCGATGATGGTTTCATTCCCACTTTTATTTTGGCTCAATAAAAAGAAATTGCCCAAAATTTATCAGCCCAACTTCATTCGCAAGCTGATCATGCTCCTCGCATTTGTCTTTTTCGCCGTCTTCGTGGTGGTGACAATGCAAAACTTCAAGATTTAGTTGCCTGACCATACCCTAACAGTTCTTCTTTCTTCTTTTTTATTCTCAGGAGGATGTAAAAACACTGGCACAAAATTAAAAGTTTTTTCTGGAGTTCTAATTTGCATTGTAGTTCCAGATTCTGGAGCAAAATGAACTCTAGTTCCATCCCCCAGTTCTTTAATAAATTGACCTTCAACCCAGGGGTATTCCCCTTCATTGGTTATTGATTCTTTTGGATAATATTGATCTTTTTTTTCTGACATATTTTCTCCTTTTTTAACATCTCAAATTGTATCATATGAGAATTGCCTTATTTCTCAGTAAGCTGTCATAATAGAAACAATGAAGAATCATCTCTGGATTAACATTGCCATCACTCTTCTTTTAAGCTGTTTAGTTTTTCTTTTTGGTCTCAATAAAATCAATCTCATCACCACTGATATTGGTCGTCATCTGACCAACGGCAGAATCCTGGTGGAGCAGAACACTCTCGTTGCCACCAATCATTACTCTTACACCATGACCAGTAAGTTAGTGACGAATCACCATTGGTTGTCAGGAGTGATTTTTTATTATGTCTGGCAGCTGGCGGGCTGGAGTGGCTTGTCAGTTTTCTATGCTGCTTTGCTCACCATTGCTTTCATTTTCTTCTTTTTAATTGGACAGAGTCGTGCTGGCTGGTGGCCATTGGTCTTTACCACCGTTTTATCTTTGCCACTCATCGGTTTACGGACAGAAATTAGGCCCGAAGCATTCAGTTTAGTTTTTTTTGGCCTAGAGACTTGGCTATTGTTGAGGATGATGAAAAAAAAGCAGCTCAAGTGGTGGCTGTGGCTAGTTTTTGCGATTGTTCAAATTCTGTGGGTTAATTTACACCTTTTCTTTTTCTTAAGCTGGGGAATAGTGGGGGCAATGCTGATCCAACAATTACTTTTAAGAAACAAGGCGGCCATTAATTTTTTAAGCATTCTGTTGGTGATAGTAGTCGGAGCCAGCTTCATCAACCCCTTTGGTTATTTAAGCGTCATCGAGCCATTTTTAATACTTCAAGGATTTGGTTATCAGCTAGCAGAGAATCAAACTCTATTTTTTATGGTTAAACGCTTTGGGGCCCTTAGCTATTGGCATGGGCTAATGGTGGCTGTGGTTGGGCTGGGAGCAGGTGGCTACTTGGTTTGGCGTCATCGTTGGCAACATTTATTTGCAGTTTTATTATTAATCTCTTTCTCTGTTTTTGCACTGGTGATGAATCGTTTTGTGCCAATGTTGGGGTTAATGCTCATTGCCTTTGGTTCCTGGGCGGTGGGGGATTTGCTTGGTAAAAATAAGGTTCTAGAAAAAAGCTTGATTCCTTTTTTGACAGTATTTCTATCATTAATTTTTATTGTGACTAAATCTTATCTCTCACCATTTCAATCAAGCTTTGGGATAGGTTTATTGCCTGATGTAGAAAAATCAGCTCAGTTCTTCAAACAACAAAATTTAGCTGGACCTATTTTTAATAACTACGATATTGGCGGCTACTTAATCCATCAGCTTTTTCCAGGACAAAGAGTTTTTGTTGATAACAGACCTGAGGCATATTCAGTAGAGTTTTTTAACCAGTATGTGGCTGCTCAGGAAGATGAAGTAGTTTGGCAACAGCTAGACGAAGAGTATGGTTTTGAGACCATTTTCTTTTATCGTCATGATTTTACCCCTTGGGCACAGCCATTTTTAATTAGTAAAATCAAAGATAAAGCTTGGGTGTCAGTTTACGTTGATGATTATGTGTTGATTTTAGTGAAGGATAATCAGCAGAACCAGAGTGTGATTGAAAAATTTGAGCTACCGCCAGAAATGTTTGTAGCTAATTAAAAAACTACAGACATCTCCATTCTTAAAGGGTTCAATTTTGTTTTTAGTACGGTTGTGGTGGGAATTGAGTTGTAGTGTTAGCTTATGGAAATCATTGTTAGTTTAAGTGTCGAGGATTTTATCGACAAGCTTCAGCCAAAAACAATTGCTAAGGTATTACGAACAACTGATTTGCTTGAGAAGTTTGGATATCAACTCTCGATGCCTCATTCTAGAAAAATAAAAGACAATTTATTTGAGCTTCGGGTTAGAGGAAAACAAGAGGTGAGAATATTTTATTGTTTTAGTAGTGGAAAAATAATTTTAATACATGGTTTTATCAAGAAGAAACAAAAAATTTCTAATAGAGAAATCAGAAAAGCATTAAAAGTATTGTGCCATACATAACATATATGTTATACTAGTTATTATGAAAAGCTACAACCGACTCAAATTTCAGCTTCTAAAAAATAAAGAGATCAAGAAGTCTTACGATGATCTAAGACCAGAGTATGACTTAATAAACTTATTAATTGAAAAAAGATTAGAAAAAGGTTTAACTCAAACAGAGCTGGCGTCTAAAATAGGTACCAAGCAATCCGCAATTTCCAGACTAGAGTCTGGTACTTACAACCCATCACTATCATTCTTATATAAAATTGCTCAAGGTTTAGAGATGAAATTAAGCTTCAGCTTTGACTAAAAACTAGCTCCATGTCCGGCGTACATCTGTCGTGATCCTGACAACTCTCTAATTTTTTCCAGCGACTTATACATTTTCTTGGGGCTAGAGTAGCTGAGGTCAGTTCGGCCAATAACCCCATCTCTGAAGAGCGTATCTCCAGTGAACATCATCTGATCATCGTGCAAACAAATACTGCCTGGGGTATGTCCGGGGGTATGAATGATAGTTAAAACTTCTTGTCCAAACTCAACCAGATCACCTTCAACTAAAAACTTATCTATCTTGGGAGCAGGAGCGACTTGCATTTTTAGCCAGTGTTGAGCTCGCTTTTGAACGCTTTCAGTCAGAAACAGATCTGCTTCATGCATCATAATTGATACCTGGGGAAAGTTAAGCTTCAGCTCTAGTAAGCCCAAAATATGGTCGAAGTGACCATGGGTGAGGATAATGGCGACTGGCTTTAGACCTAACTCAAGAATTTTTTCACTAATAAATCCACCCTCATCTGCAGGATCAATGATAATTGCTTCATCTGTTATTTCACACCAAGCTAAGTAGCAGTTGGTATCTAGTTGACCGAGTTTGAGAGTTTCAATCTGCATGAGTGACTAAATTAAGATTCGCACAATAATATCAATGACGGGTGAGATTAGTTGGCTAGCTGGAGATACTCCTCCCCAAGGCATGATCAAGAAAATTAAGATAAAAGTCCCGTAACGTTCCATGGCCATCTCATAGTTGTAGGCTGCTTCTTGAGGTAAGAGAGCCATCATTACTTTTCCTCCATCAAGAGGGTGGACTGGCAACATATTAAAGATTGTTAACATGACGTTAATAATTAAGAGCTGAATCAGAGAAAAATGAACCCATTCCCAGGGAAGGATGTTGAAATTAATTATTAAAGAGAGGATGACTGCTAGGATGAGGTTGGAGACTGGTCCAGCTAGGGCAATCAGGGCTGCGTCTCGGACTGGTTCCTTGAGGTTGTAGGGATCAAATTGAACTGGCTTGCCCCAACCAAACCTGGTGATTAAGATAGCCAGGGTTCCCAAGGGGTCGAGATGAGCTCGAGGATCTAATGTTAATCTTCCTTGTGCTCTCGGGGTAGGATCTCCCAAATGATCAGCTGCCCAAGCGTGTGCAAACTCATGAACAGTGATCGCCAAGAGTAGTCCTGGAAAGAGGATTAAAAAGACAATTGGGTTAGAAAATAAAATACTGAGCATGAACCTATGTTCTATGATAGAATATTAAATCTATATGGCAAGCTTTGATTTTAAATATCCATCTAAGGCCCACATCGGCAGAAACGTTTCTCACGCTAAGAATCGAACTCCACGTACCTTTAGACGTAATCTTCATACAGTGACTATTATGACTGACGGGGTTAAGAAAAGAATGCGTGTTCCTACTAAAGTTTTACGAATGATGAAGAAATCCGGCGTCACCACTCACTGGAAAAAGCCAGAGTCTAAAGACTAATCTCTAATTACGTTTTTCACTTCAACCCAAGGCTTGATATCCATTCCCTCAATTTTGACTTTTTCTAAATTTAATAAGCCGCTTTTTTCAACTCTAGTGCTAATGATCTGCATTCTTTTTTGACCTTTATTAGTCTCGATCTCAGTCCAGAGTAGTGGCCAAGGTGAGTAAGCTCGACTAGCTCGCTCGAGATGTACAGCACTATTTTTATCAGTAGCCATCGCAGCTTCAATCTCCTCCCATTTCACAAAAGTATCTGCTTTCTTTATTTTTCTGGCTAGTGGAGTTGGAGAGGTTAAAGGCTGGGGGGTGGGGGTAATTTTCTTTTCTGCCAGCTGGAGGATCACCTCAGCCAAGTGTTCAGTCACTAATTGGAAGCTGTGCTGGTAGTACTCAGTCTGTGTCCAGTTAGGATTAACCGCAAACTCTTCCTGCCAGACGACTGGACCTTGGTCAAACTTAGCTGTCATCTCAATGATACTGACCGCAGATTTTTCAGCTCCACTCAGCAATACAAACTGACCTGGAGAGCTACCTCTCCATTTGGGGAGAGCAGAAGGATGAATGTTGAGTGGCATGATTTGTGGTAAATCTAAGAGCCAATTAGGGACTAAATAGCCAAAATCTACCACCAATAAAAAGTCAGGTTTTTTGTGAGCTAAAATTTGCTTTCTAGTTGATTCATCAATCTTATTTTTTACTAGCACTGTCTGAACTTGATTGCTATCAGCGAATTCTTTAAGGGGGCTAGAAGTTAAAATCTTTTTCCGACCAATCGGTTTTGCATCGGGGGTGATGATTAAAGAAATTTCAAATTGAGGATGATTAAAAAGTGCTTCAGTGCAAAGTTTGGTGCGGTCGGTAGTCCCAGCAATGGCGATAGAGTAAGTCATTAAATTATTTCGATTAATTCTCGGTCTATTTCTTCAAGTCTTTTTCCATCATCACTCTGACGATAAACAGGCAAGCCACTTTCTAGGGAGTAATCAGTGAACAGGATCCCATCAAGGTGGTCAAGTTCATGTTGAATAATCCTAGCTAGAAAACCATCAAATCTCTTCTTATGATTTTTTAACTGTTCATTCTCTAGAGTTTGGAACTCGATTTCTACCCAGCGATGTCTGGGGACTGGTCCATAAAGACCAGGCATTGATAAACAGCCCTCTAGATCTGGATCATTTTTATCAACTCCTAGCACTTTTTTTCTTTTGCAAGCTTTCACAATCACGGGATTAATGAAGTGAAGGAGCTCATCAGAAAAATTAGTGACAAATGCTCGCAATAATCTATCTACTTGTGGGGCTGCCAAACCGACTCCACGAGGATTTCTAGAGTTTTCAAGAGTACTTTCTAGATCAGTTACAAACCTGATTAGTTGGCTGTCTACTTGATTTACTGCAACAGCAGTTTCTCTGAGGGTGGGGTGGGGAATAGTGATAATTTTCATTTAAGTTTAGTTATTTTTTGGTTTATTTCTTGATTGTCTTGAGTAATGTGATCATAGATATATTGATATTGCTCTAGAGCTAGCGATGCTTGTTGTTGACTCTCATATTGTTTGCCTAGAGCCACTCGCGCTGCCTCATAATTAGGCTTCATCTCAACTGTTTTTTCTAGAGTTTTGATTCCAGTCTCTACTTGATCACTGCTGATTTCAATCAAGCCTAGATTATACATCAATTTGGCGTCTGTAGGGGCTAATTTTATCGCTTCCACCAAAGTTTCTCTAGCTTGGATCAGTAGGCTTGGATCAATTGCGGCTAGTGTAATTAAGATTCTAGTTCTGGATTTATAAAAGTTGAGATGGCGAGGATTAAGTTGAAGAGTCAACGCTGACTCTTCTAGAGCAGCTTTTTCAAACTGTGTTGAAGAATCACTCTGGCCCTGCTGCTCAAGAGCAACTGCAACTTTACTATAGGCATTAGCCAGCTGATCATGAAAGAGAGCTTCCTTAGGTCTGAGTTTGATAGCGGCTTGGAGTTTTTCTAGACCCTCATTAGCATAGCCAGCATTAATGTAAGATTTGCCAGCGGCAAACTCTCGATCGGCTTTCCAAACATTAAAAATTTTACTAGTCATGAATAAGACCAATATGGTTAAGATAGTTAGCTGAATAATTTGAGCGGTTGAAGGTGAAGAAGTTTTCGCTTCTGGAGAGACTCTTTCAGAGGCAGTTAAAATAGCAGTCGATCCTAGGCTAGTAAAAAGTAAGATGCTGACCACCACTGTTGAAAACCCGAGAAAACTAGAGAGACTTAGGGCAATGATTCCAGATAGAAGTGAAAGCAAGATGGCCCTATCTTTGAGATTTATTTTATTTTTTAAATTTAAGATAGCTCGTAATGAAATTACTCCAAACCAACCTAGGAGGAGTAGATAACTACCTAGACCAACGATGCCAGTGGTAGCTAAGAAGTTAAGAAGTTCGTTATGAGCTTTGTTATAAAGGAAGTCCCACTCCGAAACTAAGTTATGTGCTAGGGTTCGGTCTTGGTAATAACTATAGGCAAAAGTTTCTACTCCAGATCCTAATAAGGGGTAGCGTTTCCAAATATTAATTGCTCCTTGCCAAACAATTTTCCTGATCTCTCCAGAATCAGTTCCGCCAGTCTCGAGTCTGTTGACCACCGCTACGGGAGCTGGCTGAGACGGAGCGGGTGAGGGTTGATTAGATTTTACAATTTTGGAGATAGAGGGAGTAAAGTTACTCCCAACTAGTATTAAAGTGACTCCGATGGCGCCGATCAAACCCAAGCTTTTAGTAAAAAAAGATTTCTTTTTTTTATGCTGACGCTGAAGCCAAACTAGTCCTGCTCCAAAGACAATCATGCTAGCTCCAAAGCCTATCAGTCCAGATCTAGATTGGGTAAAGAGGAGGGTAATAAATAGAGTGATGGTGGTGAGGCTAAAGATGATCTGTTGCCACCTTTTTTTTGTTTGAGCAAAAAGAGAAATTCCCAAAGGAATAAGAGTAATAGTGTAAGCTGCTAGCCAGTTAGGCTGGCCAAAAGTAGCAAAGACTCTGCTTTTAACATCCTGCACCCAACAACTGACGCTGAATTCTTTGGTAATTAGTAAACAGCTGGGGGAGTGACCAAAGTGTTCTGGAATAGCATAAATAGTTACTCCTAGAGCAGCGATAAAGATAGTGAGCCACAGTCTTTTAAGAGCTGGTTTGGAAAAGTTACTGACTAAAGCATAAAAGAGAAGTGTGTAGGTAAAAGTAGAAAGTAAGCCGCCGTGAAATCTAGTATAGTAGCCCATGATTGAGGTGGCGGGGTGAATTGAAAAAATAGTTGATAGTAGCTGAGAAATTACAAAAAATAGAATTGGCCAATCAAAAACAGTCCGACGCACCAGTGGTTTTCTCTCTAAAATCATTCTCCCAGCCCAAAAACCAGCAATAAGTACAGCAAAACCATAGGTGAGTAGCATCTTGGGAAATTCAAACAACTCTTCATTAACCCAAGTGAAAAAAAATGGCACGGTCATGAAGAGTAGGTGGAAGAGAACGATGATGGTTTTTTGAAGGCGTTGGCTACTCACAATAAATAGTATACATACCTTTAAACCAGATCGCATCTTCGGTAAATATTGGTGTTCACTAATAGTGGTGGTGCTTGATATATTACAGTTAACTCTATTAGTAGAGAATTTATATAGTTAAAGGAATTTATGATCACTCAACAGCCAGCCCAGCCCCATGTTTCTGATCTCAAGCCAGCAGAGCCTCAAGTAACTTCTCCAACTGATAATTCTTACGTAGACGATTATCAGCCCCCAGCGATGCCAACTTCCACGCCTCCAACACCTACTTCAGCACCAGTCGTTCCAGCCCCAGTTATCTCAACACCAAATCCGGTATCAGTACCCCCAATTTCTCCCAAAGCTGAAGAAGTTGAAGGAGTTGAATCTCTTCAAGATCAAAATATCTTTTATCTTTTAGGAGTTGATAATAGTGATGATAATGAGAAAGAGGCATTTTTAGATGAACTGCAGCAAGTAATTTGGGAAGATTTTATTGAGACTGATGTCAAAATGCTTGTTTCTGATGAGGAGATGACTAAACTGCGACAGATGATGTCCAAGGGCGATAATCAAGATGTTCAGGAAGAGATGGTGGTTTATCTAGAGAAATTAATTCCTGATTTAGAAGAGATTATGCTTGAAAAAGCTTTAGAGCTCAAAGAAGATATGTTCTGGGAACGCGTGTCTGGGATGCGCGAATACCATATTGGTAAATCAGAGTTTTTGACGAAGATTGATGAAGCTGATCGATTGGCTAAGGAAGATAAGTGGCATCAAGCCGCTGAGCTGCTCAATTCAATGAATATTGACTAGTGATTTTTTACATTCTCTTTATGTTAAACTGGTGACTAATATGAGCTGGTTTGCGGGATTAATACCTAATACTAATTTCTTGTTTAGAAAACTGAAGATAAACTTGAGTCTGGATTTTGGCTCAAGCCAAACTCGGCTAATGGTTAATCATAAATTAGTTTGGGATCAGCCTACAGTCATAGCCTGGCACACCGGCTTACAGGTGGTAGTGGCGGTAGGCAATAAAGCAGCCGCATTACGGGGAAAAACTCCAGCTTACATCAAGTTAATTAATCCTATTCAAAGAGGTGTTGTTGCTGAGCTAGATTATGCGGTTTATTACCTGAGAGCAGTCTTAGATGAGTTGCAGCAACAGAAAAAAATTTCTCCTTGGTTGTTGGCGTATTGTGGTACGGCCTTACCCGTCAATGCCTCTCCTTTAGAAAAAGAACAAATGCGTCAGGTTTTAGAGAGGGTGGGGTTTAAAGTAAAAAAAATAGTTAGTAAGACAGAAGTAGTTGCCTCGCTACCTTCTTTTAAAAAAATTACTCAGAGTCACGGTGTAATTGATTTTGGAGCAGAGACTGTAGATGTGGGTATATTTATTGGCCAGCAATTACTTAAAGGGTTTAATATTAATGGTGTGGTGGGGAATACTTTTACACAAACTATAATCGATCAGGTTTTGACCGAGTATGAGCTTCAAATTAGCTGGGGAGTGGCACAACAGATCAAACATCAACTCTCAACTTCTTCAATGATGACTGTCAGGGGGAAAGATGCTCAGCTTGGATTGGTGAAGGTGACTAGAGTGGAGGCTAAGATATTTGAACAGCACTTTATTAGTCTAATGGAATCACTTTTATCAGAACTAAATATTGTCATTAATGAGTTACCACCAGAGGTGATGACTCAGCTCCAGGAGCAAGGGTTTTACTTAACAGGCAATGGAAGTCAGCTATTGGGATGGCAAGATCTGATTAAGAAAAATTTGCAAATGCCAGTAATTATCTCCACCTCTCCAGCGCTAGATGTAGTGAAGGGATTAGATTATGGTGAATAGTTACCAAAAGATTTGGCTTGAGCTAGGTTTGGTAATTGCGGTATTTATAATTATATTTTTTGGTGAATGGTTGGGTTTGGTGCAGCCAGTAATATCATTTTTTGAGCGTGGGTCTCAGCCAGCTTTAATTAGAGTCGACCAAATCGTAGCAGCTGCCAATCAGCCTTTAGTTTTATTGAAAAGTAGTCTTAATGCCTCGCAACAAGTAAAAGAATTAGAGCAAGCTTACAGTTTATCTCTAGCTAGAATTTTAGAATTGGAATATTTAGAATCAGAGAACAATGAATTGCGTCAACTTCTTCAAGTTCAAGAAAAAGAAACTCCAATGAAAATTGCAGTTCCGATAATTTCTCGAGGGCAGCCTAGTATCAGTATTGGCAAAGCTGATAATGTTAGGGTGGGCCAACCAGTTTTAGTTGCCGAGATGTTAGTGGGTGTAATTAGGTCTATTTCTGACCACCAGTCAGTAGTTGGTTTGCTAGCTCAAGATAATAAGACATCAATTTTAGCCAAGACAGAGAGTGGTGTTAGTGGTCTAGTGGTGGGAAATGGGAAAAATATTTTATTAACTGAAATTCCTAAAGAGGCTCAACTTTCAATTGGCGAGCTGGTAGTGACAGTTGGTCAGGAACAGATCCACCCTCAGCTAATACTTGGCCAAGTACAGCAGATTATTGATCAGCCATCAGCTCCAGTCAAAGAGGCAATTTTAACTCAAAAAGTATCTTTTTATGAAGCATCGATAGTGGAGGTCATTCAATGATTTATTGGGGGAGATGGTTGATCAGATTACTCTTAATTATATTAGTTGGGTTGTTTGAAAGGGTGATAGGTTTGCCAGTGATAACTATTATATTGACCAGTCTTTATGCGAGTCGTTTAGATCAGGGTTGGCGGTGGGGATTGTTGGTGATAGTGGGGATGATGATGGCTGTTTTATTTATGCTACCATTTTCTTTTTCATGGCTAGTAATAAGTTTCAGCTATATTTGGTTAAATTATGCTAAAAAATTATTTCCCAGCTATATTATCAGGTTAACTATTGGCAGCATGATTGGTTCAGTGGCGATAGTAATTTTAAGCTTTGGACAGATATCTATGCAGCAATTAATTTATGGGCTGGCGGCAGTTTTTGTGGCTATTATTTGGTTAAAGAGACATCGATTTTACTTAAGATGAGAAATTTAGTTCAACACTATCATTTTTCAACTCGTGTGGGCTGGTTTATATTGGGAATATTATTTTTTTTCTTGTTAATTTTTGCCAGATTAGTAGATATCCAGTTGTTTAGAGGTCATTATTTTTTAGATTTGGCAAATGACAATCGTTACTTTACCATTCAGCTTCCTGCTCAAAGAGGAGTTTTTTTTGATCGATACCAGCAGTCATTGGTCTGGAATAAGCGGGTTTATTTGAAAACTGATGATCCAACGACGCTGCATCCTAAAACTACCTCGATTTCTAGGGAAGAAGCTTTGCAGTTATTGGCAACTGATAGTGCTCAAGTCCGATATGGTTTAGAGAGAGATTATCGTTTTCCAGAGTCGGTAGCTCATGTTTTGGGATATGTTGGTCCTGTCACCAAAGATAATTTAATTGAAGACAATTCTTTGAAGGTGAGTGACGTGATTGGCAAGATGGGATTAGAAAAGATTTTTGATCAGCGGCTCCGGGGACAGGCTGCATCTGAAGTTTATGAAATAAATGCTTTGGGAAAACGTCAGCGATTAATATCTAAAAATGCTGGCCAAATTGGTCAGAATATTGCCACCTCACTTGATCCATATTTGTCTAAAGCATCTTTGGAGTCATTGGGAGGGCAAGCGGGAGCGGTAGTCATTATGGATGCTAGTAATAGTGAAGTCTTAACTTTGTTAAGCAGTCCAAGTTTTGACGCCAATGTGCTTAGCACTCGGTTGACTGATGTGATTTTAGAGAGGCAACGCCAGCAACAGCTTCAAGATTTATTGAGTAATCCTTTGCAAATATTTTTTAATAGAAGTCTAAGTGGTGCTTATCCGCCTGGATCAGTTTTCAAGTTAGTCACAGCTCTAGGCGGGTTGGAAGAGGCGGTAATTGATGCGCAAACAGTAGTTTTAGATGAGGGTGTGTTGAGGGTGGGTGAATACGAATATGCTAACTGGTATTACACTCAATATGGTAGAACAGAGGGTGAAATTAGTTTGCAAAGATCTCTATCTAGGAGTAATGATATTTATTTTTATAAGGTAGCTGAGTGGCTGGGGCCAAATAAATTAGCTGAGTTTGCACGTCTATTTGGTTTTGGTCAGGTTACTAAAATTGAGTTGTTGGGTGAAACTGCTGGGGTAGTTCCTGACCCATCTTGGAAAGAAAGAGTCATTGGCGAGCCTTGGTATTTGGGGAACACTTTTCATATGGGGATTGGTCAGGGTGACATTTTAGTTACTCCACTTCAAGTGGGTCAGATGACTCAGGCGATTGCCAACCATGGCACCCTTTGTCAGCCGACGTTGCTCAAGAAAGATCATGCTGACTGTAGTGAGTTGGGGATAGCTGATGAAAACCTGGAGTTGGTGCTCCTGGGGATGTTAGATGCTTGTTCTAGTGGTGGGACAGCCTACCCATTTTTCCCTCACAATGAAATTTATCGAGATGAGGAGATGAACGCTCAGCAGCAGATTAAGAATGGAGCGGTGGCTTGTAAAACTGGCACTTCTGAGTTTGGTGGAGCAGATGAGAAAGGTTATAGAAAGACGCATGCTTGGCTAACGATGACGATGGGTACAGCTGGACTGAAGGATGTGGTCGGCAGAGATGATGATGAGCACCACCGGGCTTGGATAAAACAGGTTAAGGAAGCTGGTTTTCCAGAGAAGATCGTCATTACAGTCCTGGTAGAGAGTGACGAAGATAATCCTTTTAAAGAAGGTTCTCGCGATGCTGGTGAGGTGGCAAAAGAGATTGTAGACTGGATGTATGGGAAGTAGGCGACTTTAATATGAATGAAATAAACAGCAATCATGAACATGAGGGGAGTGACAAGTTTGCTCACGACCTATTAGGGTTAATTGCTCGCGTTAATTTATGGATAGCTCGCACTGATCATGCCATAAGACGAGAAGAGAAGCCTTCTTTTAAAGAAAATCCAAAATTCCGTAGTTTTTCTGATGTTATTGGTGAAGGAATTGCTCAGTTTCAAGCAGAGAACCCAGAGACTCCACTCCAATACCAGCGCTTAGAAGGGTTTTTGACCTTAGAAAAGTTTAAAGAAATGCTAAATGAGGAGTTAACTAAAGAAGAACTAGACTCAATTCCATATGCAGAAAAATTAGGTCCACAGTTATTGGGAAAAACACTTCGTGAAGCAATTGGTTATGTTACTAAACTAAACTTAAAAGGAAAATTAGATGCTAAGGGAGTACTAATTACAGTTTTAAGGTCTTTAGTTTTTTCTAAAGTTGAACCTCAAGTCAAGCTTAAAATTGGCGATGCTTATGGCTATGTTAACAGTGCTGGTTTTAGAAAAATGGGTTTAGAGAGTATTGATGACCAGAATGAGCCAATTTATTTAGAGCTTGCTGATTTGTATGAGCAGACTGCAGCTGAAGCTGGTGAGCCTCAGTCCCTTTCATTAGCCATTACTCACCTTATAGGTAAGTATCAAGGTGATCTTAATCAAACATGGAATATGTTAGCTAATTTTTGCAAATATATAACCAGAGAAGAAGAGCGGGTTAAACAAGCTGGAAAATGGATGCAAACTAATATGTTAGATGAGTTTTCTCCATATCAAGGCTATCAAGATCTTTCAGAAAAAGTCAGTCCTCATCGAGGTATTTTTAGTAGAGTTGCAGGTATCTTTTCTGGCATTTTAAAAATATCAGGGCAGGAGCATAATTTTTGGGCTGATACATCTTTAATTAATCAGGTAGGCAAGATTTACCACGCTGCTTATTTGCTTTCAATGCTAGAGGCAGTTGATGTGAAAGTTCTTTCATTATTAACAGCAGCAGAGTTTGTCATTTATGGGCCAGGGCATGGACCAAATAAAGCGATGACAGATGCTCTGGTTCTACAGAATCTTATTAGTCTTGAGAAATCATTTGCAAAAATTACCTCTGAAACAGAATCTGTTTAAACTATTTTCACTTTTACTACGCTTGAGTTAGGCTTGGTTTTAGATACTCTTTTTGTGTCTGTTTTTAAAATTTATTATTACTTATCAAAATCAGGAAAGAGGCCAACTGTTGATTTCATTAACTCTCTGGAGCCAAGAGAAAAAATAAAAGTAGATTACTTGCTCAAATTGCTAGAAGAATATGGCTCTCAAATAGGCATGCCTCATACTAAAAAAATTAGAAATACATCATTGTGGGAATTAAGAGTTAGATCAAAAAGAACAATTAGAATATTCTACACAGCATATTTACAAGGATATTTTGTAATCTTACATGGATTTATAAAGAAAACGCAAAGAACTCCAGAGAAAGAAATTGGAGTAGCACTACAGAGACTCAGAGAGGTAGAAAACTAGTTGTTTTTATCGCAAAATTGTGATATTTTCTAATTATGAAAATAAATCTAAAAAAACTCTATCCTTGGGAAGATCATAAAAAAGAATTGAGAAAAGATCCTGAACATAGGAGGCTCTTAAAAGAGTTTCGTCCAGAGTATGAGGCTGCAAAAGCGATGATAGAGGCCAGAATAAAGCATAATCTAACTCAAAAAGAGTTGGCGCTAAAAATGGATACCAAACAATCGGTGATCTCTAGGGTAGAAAACATGCAGACAACCCCTAGTTTATCTTTTCTAAAAAGATTTGCTAGTGTATTTGGTGGTAGGGTGAGTTTGAAGTTCTCTGGTATTTAGACTAATTGGACTTTTACTACACTTGCGGTAGGCTTGGTGGGTTAATTTAAACTAATGGAAGATAAACAGTTTTTTGCAGCTATTTTGGCAGTGGATGGGATTGGGCGAAAGACTTTAAGGAATGTTTTTAAAAAACTAGGAGAGTTAGATGTTTCACTAGAAGACTTTTGGCAACAGCAGCCAGCTCAAATTTGGCAGTTATGTAAGTTAAATAGTAAGCAGCAGCAAGGATTAAGAAATTTCAAAAAACGCTTTACACCCGAAAGTTATATCGGGTGGTTAGATCAGAAAAATATTAGTGTCATCACTAGTGAAGATAAAAGGTACCCTAAATTACTAAAAAACATTGATGATAAGCCACTAATATTGTATGTAAAAGGAAGTCTTCAGGGGGTAAATAAGAGGCCTATAGCGGTAGTAGGCACCAGAAAGATTTCGGGTTATGGTCGTACTGTTTGTAAGCAATTAGTTCCAGAATTAGTAGCCTCACAAGCTACGATTGTGTCAGGTTTCATGTATGGAGTAGACACCTGCGCTCATCAGCAAGCAGTGGCCCATGATGGCTATACAGTTGGGGTACTTGGTTATGGATTTAATCATCTTTATCCAGCTGGAAACAAAAAATTCTTCGATAAAATGTTGGCTAAAGGCAATTGTTTTGTGACTGAGTACCCACCTTGGGTGAGTGGTCATAAAGGAAACTTCCCCGAGAGAAATAGAATTGTGGCTGGGATGTCACTGGCTACACTAGTGATTGAGGCAGCTCAAAAAAGTGGTAGCCATATTACCGCTGGGTTTGCAGGTGAGTATGGCCGAGGTATTTGTGCTGTGCCTGGTCCAATCACCAATCGTTATAGTGAGGGCACCAAATGGTTGATAAACCAGGGAGCAAGACTAGTGACTTCTGCTCGAGAAGTTTTGGAGGAAGCGGGTGTTTACGGGATGGGTTGGAGCAAGGTTGTTCCGGTTGATGCAATCATTGGCCAACCTAGTTTCAGAGATGAGTTTCAACAAAAAATATATAGGCATTTATTAAACCAGCCGCTTTCAACCGATGATTTAGCCAAGCAACTTGAATTAAAAATTTCAGATTTAAACACAGCCCTTTCTTTGTTAGAGTTAGAAGGGTACTTACAAAAACAACACAACACTTGGTTTGTCAAAAATGCCAATGGTGTACAATAAATCACTATGAATAAATACAACTCATTTTGCGTGCCAGCTATTTTTTCTTCGTTATCACTTGAAAAAACAGGGCCCGTAATATGAATCTAGTTATCGTCGAATCTCCTGCTAAAACTAAAAAATTGAAATCTTTTTTAGGCGCAGGTTTTCAGGTGGAGGCTTCAGTAGGTCATATTCGTGATTTACCAAAGAAGTTGGGTGTTGATGTTGAGAATAACTTTGAGCCAACTTATGAAGTAGTTGATGGTAAGAAAAAAATAGCTAACAATTTAAAAAGAATCGCCAAATCTGCTGATAAAGTTTACCTAGCGATGGACCCTGACCGTGAGGGGGAGGCAATCGCTTGGCATGTTAAATATATTATTGAGAGTAGTAAAGATAAGAACAAACCAGAATTTATTAGAGTTACTTTTAACGAAATAACCAAGACCGCAGTTTTAGCGGCCATGAAAAAACCAGGCAAGATTGCTTTAAATTTAGTTGATGCTCAACAAGCCAGAAGAATTTTGGATAGGCTAGTGGGTTATAAAATCTCTCCAGTTTTATGGAAAAAAATTAGACGAGGTTTATCGGCTGGAAGAGTTCAGTCGCCAGCTTTGCGTTTGATTGTCGAGCGAGAAAAGGAAATTGAAGCCTTTAAGCCAGATGAGTATTGGGAAGTAGATGTGGCAGTTAATGTCGAAGACCAGCCAGCAGCTCAAGTTTTTGTGGAAGGCAAGGCCCCAGAAGAGTTATCTTCAAATATTTTGATTTCTAGAGTGATGAAGCTTGACCAGGGTAAGTACGAGCCGATTAGTGAAGCAGACGTGACTGGTGTAGCTGAAGCGCTGAAAACAGCTCAATACCAGATCAGTGATGTCGATAGAAAAGAACGTCGTCGTTGGAGTTTAGCTCCTTTTACAACTTCAACCCTGCAGCAGCAAGCAGCTACTAGATTAGGCATGACTAGTAAGCAAACCATGATGATGGCTCAGCATCTCTACGAAGAAGGTTTGATTACCTATCACCGAACTGACTCAGTTACCTTGTCTAACCAAGCTCTAGCGATGGCTAAGGATCATATTAAAGCTACTTATGGTGACGAGTATTTACCGGAGAAGGCACCAGTTTTTAAGAGTAAGGCTAAAAATGCCCAAGAAGCTCATGAGGCAGTCAGAGTCACAGATGTGAAGTTGTCAGGTGATGATATTTTAGGTCGGAGCTCGAAATTTACTGATCGTCACGCTCGTCTTTATGATTTAATCTGGCGTAGATTTGTATCCAGCCAAATGAGCCGAGCAATTTATGATCAGACTAAGATTTTAATTACTGCCACCGCTCAAGATAGCCAAGTGTTTAAAGAAGCAACTCTCAAAACCTCTGGTTCTATTTTAAAATTTGATGGTTGGATGAAGTTGTTCCCCAGTGGAACCGACAAGATTTTACCTGATGTGAAAGAGGAGCAAGATCTTTTTTATCAGGATCTAAATACAGCTCAGAAATTTACTCAGCCACCAGCTCGTTTCAACGATGCTAGTTTGGTTAAAGAACTTGAAAAACTAGGCATTGGTAGACCAAGTACTTATGCCAGTATTATTTCAGTTATTCAAGATCGTGGTTATGTCGAGCGAGAGGATAAGAAGTTTAAGCCTACCTCGATTGGAACTACGGTCAGTGATTTCTTAGTCAAAAATTTTGCTGATATTGTAGATTATGATTTTACTGCCGAGATGGAAGAAGATTTGGACAGAATTGCCCGTGGAGAAAAAGAGTGGCGCAAAGTGATGGGGGCATTCTACAAGCCTTTTGAGAAGAAGATTGGTGAGGTCTCAGAAAATGCTGAAAGAACTAAAATTCCAGTTGAGAAGCTAGACAAACCATGTCCTGACTGCGGCAAGGCAGAGAACAAAGATGAACGCGGTGAGTTAGTAATTAGAACTGGTCGCTTTGGCAAGTTCATTAGCTGTAGTCGTTTCCCAGACTGTAAGTTTACTGAGAACATTGTTGAGAAGTTGGAGGGTCAGTTGTGCCCATTGTGTCAAAAAGGAGACGTGGTGGTTAAGCCTAGCCGTTGGGGAAAATCTTTCTATGGCTGCGGCAACTATCCAAAATGTGACTGGGCCAGTTGGGGAAAACCAGATCCTGACTTGAGAGTTACTAAAGAAGAATGGGCCATTCAGCAAAAAGCCAGAGAAGAACGCAAAAAAGCTCGAGCAGCAAGTAAGAAAAAAAGCACTAAGGGTAAGGTTAAAAAAACGACTAAGAAAGCTCCTGCTAAAAAAACTAAAAAGAGCAAAAAGAAATAAGCACCAGCTATGAAAGTCGCACTCTTTGGTGGAGCATTTGATCCACCCCATCTTGGACATCAGCAAATTGCGCAGAAAATGATCGAGCACTCCATTGTGGATGAAGTTTGGTATATCCCTGTCTACACTCACCCTTGGGCAGACAGATTGGGAAAATGGCAGATGGCTGCTTACGAGCACCGTAAAAAAATGGTCGAGTTGATTTTGACACCAGGAACCAAGTTGATGGAGTATCAAGATGTTAGTTTTACTTATCCAACTTTAGTTGAATTTGCCAAAAATTATCCAGAACATGATTTTTCATGGGTGATTGGAGCTGATAATTTACCTACTTTTGGTGATTGGGATTTTTATCAGCAGATCATCAGTGAGTTTGGAGTTCATGTTTATCCTAGACAAGGATTTGTTTTGGAGCAATCATTCGCGGGAATAAATTTATTGATCGGTTTTCCAGAGGTAGTAGCTTCATCGACAAAAGTTCGTCGGGCTTTAGATAAGGGAGAAGGTATTTCTGGGCTAGTAGATCTAAAAATAGCTGAGTATATTAAAGAGAATAAACTTTATCAGTAAGGGATCTCACCATGGCTGCCACCAAATACAAAGAATATTTTTCTAAAATGCAGGAGCAAAACAAAGAGTTATTTGCAGAGTTTTTGCAGGTTCACCAAGATTATGAGGCTGACCAAAAAAAACATGGGGTAGAGTTTCACCAGGTGGGGCAGAAGGTAGTTGATGTAATCCGGGATTGGGATCGGCGTTTGTGTTCGGCAATGGGTAGAGGTGCTTTCAGCAAATACTCAGAAAAGCTGTCAGAGAAATTTTGGGGCGAAGCCAAGAAAATATTTCCGTTAATTTATAGTGTGGGAGTAAAGAATTCATGAAAAAAGAGATCACTCAGTTTCTTGCTCAAACTTTTAAAAATGCCAGTAAACAAAAGGCGGTCATTGGTGTTTCTGGCGGGATTGACTCGGCTGTATCCTTAACTCTAGCAACTCAAGCTCTGGGGGCAGATAATATTATTCCAGTCATGTTGCCTTATAGTGATCAAGATTTAAGTGATGGCAAACTTATTTTGGATTTTAACCAAATACCTCAAGAGAATTGGCAAGTTATTAATATTAAATCTGTTGTAGATGCAGCAGCTCAGACAGCTGGAGTGGAGATGAGTGATAAAGTTAGATTTGGTAACTTAATGGCTCGGACTAGAATGATGATGCTTTATGATTTGGCCAAAAAAAATAACGCTCTAGTTTGTGGAACAGAGAATAAGTCAGAGAAATACTTGGGTTATTTTACTCGTTTTGGAGATGAAGCTAGTGACTTAGAGCCAATTGCGCATTTATATAAAACTCAGGTTAGGCAACTGGCTGAGACTTTTAATTTGCCAGCATCAGTAATAGCTAAGTCACCCTCAGCAGATCTATGGGCAGGTCAAACTGATGAGCAAGAGCTGGGTTTTTCTTATGAAGTGGCTGATCAAGTATTGGCGCAGCTGATAGATGAGAAGAAACCAGTCGCAGCGATTGGAATCGAGGGGGTCGAGCCAGAGTTAATCCAAAAAGTGATTCAACGAGTCGAGCAGATGAAGTTTAAGCAGCAGGTGCCGTACAGTATTTAATTATGTACAATTAGACTCGTGATCAAATCAGATAAAGTCATTCTTCAATCTCAAAAAATTATTCCAATTATTAAAAAATTGCGCAAACAAGGTAAGACTATTGTTTTAACTCAGGGTAGTTTTGACATGGTTCACATTGGTCATGGGCGTTACTGTCAGGAAGCAAAAAAGTTTGGTGACGTGCTGATTGTAGGGGTAGATAGTGATAAGAAGGTTCAGAAACGCAAGGGACCCAATCGGCCAGTAGTTCCAGAAGAAGAGCGTCTGGAGATGATGATGTTCTTATCCTCAGTTGATTATGTGGTTTTAAAGAAATTAAAAGTTCCTAAATATAATTTAATTGAGCTGATTAGACCCGATGTGTTGATAGCTACTGACAAGACATATACTCAAGATCAAATTGATCATTTGCAGACTATCTGTGGAGAGGTGGTGGTGCTGGAGCCAATGGCAACGACTTCTACTAGTGCTAAGTTGCGTCGTTTACAGATTGGAGCCGCCAAAGAGATCACCAAGACACTCAGTAAAAAATTTGTAAAAGTTATGGAAGAGATGATTGAGGAGCTTAAAAATGGCGACAAATAAAACTGCAATTGTGACTTATGTGCCGGTGATTCATGCTGGTTACATTAATCTTTTTGAAAAATACCCAGAGGCAGATTTAGTAATTGTTGATAAAGAAATTTTAGATGAGCAGTTTAGATCTATCCAAAAAGATATTCGGGCTTTAGAAACTAAGCAGATTATAGATTCATTACAAACTCTCTTTCCAGAGCGCCAGATTATTCATCTGCAGTTTAAAAAAGACTTAGATGAGTATCAGCAGATCATCATGCCAGAAGATGAGATTAGCGACTGGTTGCAAGCAGAATTTTTTCCTGGGCAAGATATAAAGTATGATTCAATTTTCTTGCGCTGGAGTGGATCTAAAACTAAGCAGAAACAGGATGTATCTCCAGATGAAGAAGTGACAGTGGATGAATTACATCAAAGACTAATGGGAGGGGCAGTTAAAGAAGCTGGAAAAAGTGCTGACTGGTGGCGCCAAACAGCCGCTGCGGTGGCTAAAGATGGTGAGTTGATCTCAATTGCTCATAATAAACACGCTCCTTCAGATCAGATTCAGTATATCAATGGTGACCCTAGGGTAAATTTTAGTAGGGGTGAAGCGATGGAGGTTTCCAGTTCTCTGCATGCGGAGGAAGCGGTAATTGCCAAAGCAGCTGCTGAAGGAATTTCACTCAAAGGGGCAGATTTGTATGCGACGACTTTCCCATGTCCATTTTGTGCACGACTAGTGGCTTACTCAGGCATCAAAAGAGTCTTCTACAAAGATGGTTATTCAGTCTTGGATGGAGCGGAGTTGATGAAGAGCCAGGGTGTGGAGCTGGTGAAGGTTAAGCTCTAGAATTACGCTTCGCGTTTCACCTTGTCCTTCCCAATCTTAAATCTAGTGGGCTTGAAACCTGGGGCATTTATATCGGGGACGATGAATTGGGCATGGAGGTGGGAGACAGTCCCAGCTGAGTAATCTGTGTCGCCAAAGCGCATCGCAAAGCCACCACCAGGAGCTTGGGTGTATTCCTCCGCAAAGGCTAGAATTTCCATTAGTTCAGCACCCTCTACAGCAGTCAATTCACTCAGCATTTCCTTATGCTTTTTAAGCACGATGAGGAGATGATGCTTGGTGTTTTTATAAGGCCATTTGTTAGTAGTGATAAACCAGTGCTCAGTTTCTTTGAGAAAAGATTGGTTGTTGTATTTAACAAAATTTTCTAAGCAAAAGGGACAGTGATCAGCGTCAATTATTTCTTGCATTATTACTCGTTGCTCATCATTTCGAGCATTATCTAGATCAACGTGTTTATTTTTCATAATTTGATCTTTATTTATTTTTTATCCTTTAGAATTATACAAAAATTGTATGATTACCAATGGTCAGTTACATATCCTTTATATTGGTACCAAAATGGTACCATTTTCAAGGCTCAAGGTTTTTACTAAAACTCTAGATCGCTACGGGAATATTTTTAATACCTGGATAGGGGTCATAATCACTTAGCTCAAAGTCTTCGATTCTAAATTTAAAAATATCTTTATTATCGGTGCTAAGTTTCATAGTCGGGAAAGGTCTTGGCTTTCGTTCAAGAACTTTTTTAACTGTTTCTACTTGGTCGACATAGATATGAGCATCGGAGATGGTATGGATATAAGTACCGGGTTTATAGCCAGTTACCTGAGCCAACATCATCGTCAAAGCAGCATACTGGACCATGTTGGAGGGGACACCAATTGGCACATCTCCTGAGCGTTGGAACATGTGGAGGTGGAGTTTTCCGTTTTGGATGAGGATATGCATCCAACCATGACAAGGACAGACGACCACTTTTTGTTGCTTACCTTCACCGCGGACGATGTACTGAGGAATCCAAGGTGAAATAAAGTGGGTTTTGAGATGGGGCAGCTCGATGATTTGCTCGACGATGTTTTGGATTTGGTTGTAGTTGGTGCCTTCGGCAGTGGGAAAGTCATGAAAAGCTGCCCCATAAGAACCAGGGCCAAGATCACCAGTTTCCAAGCCTCGCTTGTGGCATTTTTTCTCAGTTACCCAGTGTCGCCACCAATGGCAACCATAAGATTGGAGTTCTTCTTGAGTGCGAGCCCCATTAATAAAACCAATAATTTCTCCCAGAGCTTGCTTCCAGACAGTCGGTACTTTTTTAAAGTCTGGAGCCATATTACGCTCAGTAATTAGGGGAAAACCATTTTCCAGATCAAAGCGCATTGCGGGTGGCGCAATGTAGGTCAGAGTATCAGTCCCAGTTTGAGATTTAACTCGAGTGCCCTCTTCTAAAATTAACTTAAGTGTATTGTGATAATCGTAATGAGGAGTCTTCTTAATTTGAGGGTCTGAAGGAACAGTTAGCATATGAAAGTTGTACCATATCGACCAATAAAAGTTGAGCTGATAAATGCTATACTCATCTCAAGATGAAACTTAAGATTAAGCGTTTTGATGAAACATTACCTCTGCCAGAATACAAAACTGATAAAGCGGCAGCGCTAGATCTTTATGCACGAGTAGATGTGGCTATTTCACCTGGGAAAATTGGTTATGTGCCGCTCAACATTGCTTTAGAATTGCCAGAAAATTATTGGGCTTTACTTGCAGCTCGTAGTTCTTTGCATAAAAGAGGCTTGATGATGGCTAATGGAATTGGAGTGGGTGATGAGGATTACTGTGGAGATAATGACGAGTATCGAGCAGTCTTATTTAATTTTACAGATCAAGAAGTAACAGTTAAAAAAGGTGAGCGAATTGTTCAGTTGATTATTCTCTCTAGAGAAAAAGTAGAAGTTGAAGGAGTGATAGAATTAAATAATAATGACCGAGGTGGATTTGGGTCAACTGGGATTTAGTTTTAAAGGAATAAACTTATGCATTGTTTTCTAATTGCAGCATTCACAGCAGATGGATTCATTGCTAGAGATATTGACGATAGATCTTTTGACTGGACTTCAGAAGAGGATAAAAAGTTCTATGTGGAAAAAATAAAGAGCGCTGATGTGATCGTGATGGGTTCTAAGACTTTTCAAACATTTAGAAAACACCCGCGTGATTCTAGATGGGAAATATACACTAGATCTCCTCAAGAATTTGTAAATCATAAGCCAGATATTATTCGAGCTAGTGGAACTGATGAAAATCCTCAGGAGTTACTTGATCGATTAGAAAAAGAAGGTGCACGAAATGTTGTCATTGCTGGTGGATCCAGCATCTACACCATGTTTATGCAGGCTGGAGTAGTGGATAAACTATACTTAACGGTTGAGCCAATATTGTTTGGTGATGGGGTTAGATTATTAAATCAGGATTTGGATGTTAAACTGAAGTTAGAATCGACTAAACAACTCTCAAAACAGACTATTTTATTAGAGTATTCGGTGAGTAGCTAAATAGTATACACCACAGTTTGTAGTGTTTTAAAGATTTTCAAACCACAACCTATTAATGAGTTATTGGAATTTTTGGACAAGGAAGTAGAAGATAGAGTCAATGTCGTAGCTGAGTTTGGAGACTTACTTCATTATTGGAATGATATGTTTCGGTTGGGCGATGCATCAATAACAAGCCTAATGAGTTTCTTTGAAATAGATGCTCCGGCAAATGAATTAACCATCGCTAGAATAAAAGAAGCTGCTGCTGCTGTTGATCATGCTGAGGAGTTAGTGGCTAGAGATTTACTTTACGAGTTAAAAGCTGTTTTAAGATTGGGAGAAGATGATCAAATTGATGCCGAGCTCATTGGGGTGATGGCCTCTCATATTTTTGCAGTGGCGACAGCTTTAGACATCAATCCTATTTACGCAGTTTTGATGAAAAATTTGAGAAATAGGCAGAAGTATCGGCCATGGATCATGAATGTTTTAAGTTCTATCGGGCTTAATTATGGTCAAATTACTAAGATCATGGTCCGTCTCTGGAATGGCGGTGACACAGAGTTTTTTAAAAAGTTTTTAGATCAGTTTCCAATAGAGTTATCTTATGTGGTGGCTAGCCAATTGGCAACTGAGGATAATTAGGCTATTATCAAAAAATAAGGCAGTTCGCCTTTTGAATGGGTGATCAATTTTATGAAGATATATTTTGGAGCAGCAGTTAGCTTGGAACGGGATAGTTATCTACCGTTGTATAAGAAAATTGTTAAAGAGCTGGAGAAGCTAGGTCATGAGGTGGTCTCCAAGCATGTGATTGATCCTTCAATTGATCCTTCAGGTGGACTCAAACCTAATCAGATTTTTGAGCGTGAAGTAGAGAGTGTCCAGCAGGTGGATGTGATGGTAGCAGAGGTAACTGCTCCTTCATGGGGAACAGCCTTACTGATCGAGAAAGCTTTAGATAAGAATATTCCAGTAATTGCTCTTTTTTATAAAGACAATAGTCATGAGTTGCCAACGATGATTGCCGGTCACGATGAGCTGTATGTGACTCATTACACTAAAAGCAATATTAAATCTGTACTCAAGAAGAATTTGTCTCACTTCAAGCATAAGCAACAACAGACTGGCAAGTTATTAGTGATTGATGGCGCAGATGGAGCTGGAAAAGCTACTCAGACGGAGATGCTGCTTAAGTATCTGAAGAAAAATAAAATTAAGAATAAGTATATCTCTTTTCCTCGTTACAAAACTTCTTTTCATGGGGCTCTGGTAGCTCGTTTCTTGAAAGGTGAGTTTGGTGGTAATCGAGATGTTAGTCCATATTTGGCTTCTTTGGCTTTTGCCTTAGATAGATTGACGGCGCGGGATGATATTGTGGAGTGGCTGGAGGAAGGAAATTTGGTTGTTTCTGATCGTTACACTTCTGCCAATGCTCACCAAGCCAGTAAGATGCCCAAAGATCAGCAAGTAGATTTTATTAAGTGGCTTTATGATATGGAGTATAAAGAGCACAAGCTCCCCAAAGAGGATATTGTGTTATTTCTACATGTGTCGGTAGAGATTTCTCAAAAGTTGCTTAATCATAAGTCGAAGAAGAAGAATAATGGTGGCAAGAAGGATGAGGCGGAGAAGGATATTAGTCACCAACAAGAGGCAATCGCGATGTATAAGCGTTTTGCTAATAAATATAAACATTGGGTGGTGGTGGAGTGTGTTGAAGATGGCAAGCTACTGAGTAAAACCAAAATTCATCATAAGATCATAGAAGTGTTGAAGAAAAAAGAAATTATTAATTAACGAAAGAGAAGTATGGCAAAAGAATTAACTGAAGAACAACAAGAAGAATTGGCTAAGTGGGTTGCAGCTGCTAAAGCAAAGTGAGGAGAAATGTCTGCTGAAGAGAGGAAAGCTCTCGAAGAACAGGGAGAAGAAGATGAGAAAGAGAACCCTAGTAAGTAATAGTTAAAAGTTCTGCTTGTATAAGTACCACTACTGAGGGTAGTATTAGTTTCTATGGCAAAGCTTCCCCGTCCAGTGGTTCGTTTGATTGAAAAGTTTGAAAGACTGCCTGGAATAGGACCTAAGTCTGCCCAGAGGTTAGCCTTTTATTTACTGCGTCACCCCAAAGAAGAGCTCGAAGACTTTGCAGAAAAGCTAGTGGCCTTAAAAACTGATACCGTCTTGTGCCAGCACTGTCATAACGTCAGTGAGACCGATCCTTGTATGATTTGTGACGATTCAGGTCGAGATCGCCACATATTGATGGTGGTTGAGTCACCCTTAGATCAATTAGCCATTGAGCAATCAGATAAATACCAAGGTTTTTATCACGTTTTACATGGTGCAATTGATCCTCTTAATAATGTTGGTCCAGACCAGCTCTATTTAAAAGATATTTTAGATAGATTGGATGGAGTGGAAGAGCTAATTTTAGCCACCAACCCCACCATGGAAGGTGAGTCCACAGCCCTCTATATCCGCGAGATAGTCGAAAATTTAGAGCTAGAAATTAAGATCACCCGCATCGGTCATGGGCTGCCAATTGGGGCTGACATTGAGTATGCCGATGGCGTTACCATTGCTCGAGCACTCGAGGGCAGACGCTCCTTGTAAAGCCATATTATCTCCACTAAACTAAACTTAATGATCTCTTCGATCACTTCAAATGGTGTTCCGATATTAGGTAAAACTATAAGGAGGCCATATGCGTATTTTAATCGCATCTAAAACCCTAGAAATCACCACTGCCATGAGAGAGTTCGCTCACGAACAAGCTCTCAAGCTAGATAAATTGGGTCAGCGGATTTCCAAAGTCCAAGTATTTTTAGACCAACGAGTGGCTAAATCTAAACGAGATAGGAATGCACTGGTCAAGTATGTGGTCAACTTGCCTGGAAAAACAATAGTTATTAAAACCAAAGCAGCTGATATGTATGACGCTATTGTTGATGCGACCGATAAAGTATTCCGTCAAACTCGTAAATTTAAAGAAAAGCGTCTTACCAAACAGCGCTAGATCTAGTATTGTAGACTCATGGCTGATGATAAAAAGAAAAGTCCCTTAGATATTCTAGAAGATGTGCTTGAAGATGCTAAAGGTGCTTCTCAAGCTAAAAAGGCGACTCAGCAGGCTGAAGAATCAAAAAAGAAAAAAGAAGATCTGGCAGCAATGGGAGAGCAGAAAAAGGCTGAAGAGGCGATCCTGATCCAGGAGCAACTTGATAAAATGAAGGAGATAAGTCAAGATCCAGCGGTGCAAGCTCGTCGATCTCAAGATCAGGCTGAAGTCAATAAATCTCAAAACAAAGAGTCATCTCAAGATGGCTATGAAATCCACCAACTAGGACATAAAAAGGTTTAACTTATGCCAGGACCAAAGCCAGGAGGAGCTACGCCCAGACCTATGGGTGGTTTTAATCCCGGAATGGGAGCTCCGGCTGAGCATATGGATGAAGCAGCGATGCAGGCTGCTGGTCAGCAAAAACAACTTTCTCAACAGCAAAGTAGCACTCAGTCCGCTTCAGGTAAAAGTGGCACCAATCCCTTAGTTTCTCCTACAGATACAACTCAAGCTCCTCAGGGTGAGGGGAAAGGTGCTTCTCAACCAGAAAAACCTCGAGAGGTGAGTGGTTTGAGAGAAGAATTATTTAAGAGACCGTTGGCCGATATTAAGAAAGGTTTAGCGAGTATTTTTGATATTAATGCTTTGTTTGGTGTTAATCCTGGAGATACTCCAGAAGAAGAAGCTAAGAAGAAGAGTATACATCAGCGTTTTCAGAAATTGACCGAAGAGCAGCAGCAGGTGGCGCAAAAAAAATATCAGGAAGAAATGCAAAAAAAGAAGCTCGAACAAGAGGAAGAAGAGCGGAAAAAACAGGAAGAAGAGGCTAATAAAAAGCAAGCTATTGCGGCTCCAACGAGTACTAAAAAAGGGCCGGTTGGACCGGCTTCTGGTCAGTCTAAAAAACAGAAGTCTCAAAACATGCTAGAGCAGTCTCGAACAGGACTAAGTAAGTCTGGGCAAAAGCATTGAGATTGAAATTGACTTTTTCGCTATTGTTGTTTTGAGATGTGGGTGTCAAAAAGAGGTTAAAAAGTAGTCAAAAGATGCTCAAAAATTACCCAAAAAGTAGGCATTATGACCATAGGGGTTTGAGATGAGCTGAGGGGAATTGGTTTTGGCGGTGGGTTATAATAAATAAACAAAATGAAACTCTACAATACTCTCACTAGGAAAATCGACCAGATTGAGCCGATTGATCCGCCGAAACTGGGTTTTTACTCATGTGGACCAACTGTTTATGACTATACTCACATTGGGCATCTGCGCCGCTATACGATGGATGATTTTTTAATCAGAACCTTAAGACACGCTGGTTTTAAAGTTAAGTTTGTCCAGAATGTGACTGACGTGGGCCACTTGGCTTCTGATGCCGACACTGGTGAGGACAAGATGGAAAAAGGGGCCAAGAAATATAAAGCTACTGTGTGGGATGTAGCCAAGAAATTTGAGGATCATTTCTATAATTCTCTAGAAAAACTCAATAATCTTAGACCAGACAATGTTTGTCGAGTGACTGAGTATATCGATGAGCAGATCGAGATGATTAAGGATCTGGAGCAAAAAGGATATACTTATGTAATTGATGATGATGGAGTCTATTTCGATACCAGTAAACTAGATGATTATGGCAAGTTAGCTAGATTAGATATTAAAAGCCTGCGCGAAGGGGCTCGAGTAGAGAAAGTAGTTGGCCGGCGTAATCCAACTGATTTTGCATTGTGGAAGTTCGAGCGTGAAGGTGAGAATAGAGCTATGGTTTGGCCAAGTCCTTGGTCAGAGCGAGGGTTTCCTGGTTGGCACATCGAGTGTAGTACTATTAGTAAGGATCAATTGGGTGACCAGGTAGATATCCATTCCGGTGGGATTGATCACATTCCAGTCCATCACACTAATGAAATTGCTCAGTCAGAGACAGTCTCTGGTAAGAAACCGTTTGTGAAGTATTGGGTGCATCATAATTTTCTACAGATTAATGGCCAAAAAATGAGCAAGTCTCTGGGAAATCTATTTACGATTGAAGATATTATTGAGCGTGGTTTCCACCCCTTAGCATTGCGACTACTATTTTTAACCGCTCATTACAGAAGTGAGATGAACTTTACTTGGGAGAATTTAGCTGGTTCTCAAAAAAGTTATCAAAAATTAATTAACTTAGTCTTGGATCTCCATCAAGGAGAAGTGGGGACAGTTGATGAAGATCAGGTTAAAAAATATGAGCAGCAATTTTTTGGGCTAATGGAGGATGATCTTAAAACTTCAGAGGCATTGGCAGTCTTATGGGAAGTGACAAAAGCTGAGTTATCGAAAGCAACTAGACTAAAAATATTACTTGATTTCGATCAAGTGTTAGGATTGGGGTTAGCTGAAGTAAAAGCAGGTGATTTACCACCAGCGGTTGAAGACTTACTGACTAAGAGACAGCAAGCCAGAGATGAGCAAGATTTTACCCAGGCCGATGAGCTCCGACAGCAACTTAAGTCCCTAGGCTACTCAGTTAAAGACACCCCCCAAGGTCAAAAAATTAATAAACTAGATTAGTTTTTGCTGCTGCATCGACAAGTGACTATCCTTAGTGACAATCAAATGATCAAGTAGACTTATCCCCAGCAATCGTCCTGCTTTTTTTAGCTTTAGTGAGGTAGAAATATCGTCTTGGCTAGGTTGAGGATCACCTGAAGGATGATTGTGAACTAGGATTAAGCTCCGGCAGGGGAGTTTGATAGCGGGTGCAAACACATCTCTAGGCTCAATACTATGAGCGTTAACACTCCCGACCGCCAGCACTTCTTTAGCCATTAGCTCATAGCGAGCATTGAGATATAAGCCAATCAGTTGTTCGCGATGACTGGGACGAATCTCGCTTACTTCTCGTAGAGCATCGGTTGGCTTAAGCAATCTAGGTTTGGGTTTTAGATTATGGAGGCGTTTCCCCAGCTCAAGGGTGGCGATTATTTTAGCAGCCTGAATTTGGCCAATTCCATGAACAGTGGTGAGTTGTTTGAGAGTGATAGTAGACAGACTGGAGCCAAATTTATTTAGAATCTGTTTGGCTAGAGCCAGGACGTTTCTTTTGTTAGTCCCAGATCCCAGCACAACTGCCAGCAGCTCAGGCTGAGTCAAGTTTTGGGGGCCAGTTGAGATGAGCCTCTCTCGAGGCCTTTTAGATTTGGGGAGGTTTTGGATGGGTTGAATCATGACCCTATTAAAACAAGCCTATCCTACCAAAGGTGTAACAAAACTAAAATTAGTTATAGCCGAAACTCTTTTGCTCTTTACTAACTCGAGCTAAAATCAACTCTACTTCTTTTTTTGAGCTGAGACTATTGATGATTCCTAGTTTTTCACCCCAACGTGTCCCAGGGATAAAGCTAGTTTTGTGTTCTAGGTCAATGGAGAAAATAATGGGAATTAGGTGCTTACTGGAGCTAGAGAGATTTTTAAGTGTTTCTAAGAGATGAAATATTTGGACTGGAGAATAACTGGCACTAATGACGACTAGACTAGGGGTTTTATCTTGTAGGTATTGAGTCGCTCGCTGGGTTGACGTAATATGAAGAGGATGGCTGTCTTGAGGCAAAAATCGGTAAACCTCAGCTAGGTCTGGTTTTGGCTCGACAATCAAGATAGTATTAGGTTCTAGAGCTGACATGTATTAATTAGAGTTAATTCTACTCTAATTAGAATACGATTCAGCACAGGAGGAGTCAAGGACCCAAGTATGAAGAAAAGATTAAATATTAGTCAAAAAATTCGCTACGCCAGGACAGAAGCTGGTTTGAGTCAGAAGG
>Ga0209774_1000030_pt1 | contig 166578 bp, 151 predicted proteins | sample SaaInlV_150m_DNA_2_FD_184648 | JGI IMG/M metagenome (GOLD analysis project Ga0209774, IMG submission 184648) | Marine microbial communities from expanding oxygen minimum zones in the Saanich Inlet - SI037_S2LV_150m_DNA (SPAdes) (version 2) | ecosystem: Environmental > Aquatic > Marine >... | reverse complement strand
CTGCCATCTCTTACCATGTTCAAAATTCGAATATTTTCTCCGTAATATGCCAAAAGACGATTATAAGCTAATATTCCTAGACGGCTGCCCCCGCACCAACGTTTAGCAGATAACGAGATTTTATTCATCAAGAGTTTTTGGTGAAGGAATTTAAGATCGATAGGTGAAGTTGTATCATTATGAATCGTCAGATCGAATTTTCTGTGTCGGTCCGCTTCCGGCGTAAGTGGATGACGAATAGGGGGATTTAGCTTTACATTAAGTACCTCGTGGATATTAGGATGACAGGAAAGCATCGAGACCATTAATCTAACACCTGATTTCCTGCTCCCTGAGATAATAATAGGTGGTGCTGAAAAAGTTGACAATTTTGTTCTTGAAGAGACGGAAATCTGTTTTAATTTCTTAAGTTTTCCAAATTGCTTAATCAAGCTTTTTTTCTTGTCCTCCGTCGGTTTTCCCAAGCTCGCATTTTTATGAGGCATTGTTTCATAAGATGAGCTTTTGCCTAAAAAGGCAGAGATTTTTTGCAGAGTGTTATTTTCGCTCACATCAATCACAAGTAAATCATCTTGTCTATCCTTGAAGTACTCGATCACATCTCGGTTATGGTTTTCATAACGCTCAATTAAGGCCTCCTTATTCCCAATCGGGTTTTCAAAACCATATGCATATTCAAATAAAGGATAACTCTCTGTCCGAAAATAACGGGAAAAACTCTTCCACCAAGAGAGGCTTTCGCGAATAGTAAGAATAAATTTGCTGTCGGGATACCACTGGTCGAATTCCTTGTAATATAAAAACCAAGGAATATCTTGAAAAGCATCAAAAAGTTTTGTTACATGTTTTAATTCTAAATAGTCTCCTCTTTCAAGCATCTTTGAAAATTTAGCATCTGGCTGTTTATATGCTTTGGCAACATGGTAACCCATGTCTGCAAGTACCCAATCAACAGAGGTAGTACCCGTTTTTTGAAAACCTAGACAAAACACCTTTATTGAATTATCTGGTAAAACATTAAAATAATCAACGAGTGTTGAAGAAATAGTAGTGATTTCTCCGACCCTTTGTGAATTTCCGAGCGTATCATCAAATATCTCCCCAAAAGTTATTCTATTGGTATATTCGGAGCTCTCATTATTCCCAACCACTTGAATAGCACTTCTTGTAGGATATTGAAGTAACTGATGTCCTCTTTCTTCAAAGAAAGAACGAGCCCGGTCCATTTTCCCGATGCTAATAATTAATTCTGAATCTACATGGTTGAATAATTCGTTTTGGGAGCTCTTTTCAAATACTCCTTGTCCTACAAACTCCATCAGAATGGAAAACTTGAATATATTTCCAGTCCTACTTATAGAATTCCATCCAAAATAGGGTGCAATTTTTTTACCAGACATTTTGTAGCCATGCGCCATAATCCATCCATTCTCCCCCGGATGTGAATTCACATAAGCCGAAATATCTTTTCCTACATAATCATCTGCATCGAAAAACATCACATAGTCAGGATTATATTTTCTCGCAGCTAATATACCAACCAAAAGCTTTGACCCCTTATTCAGGACAACATTGGCAATATTCTCATTATCGCGAGAACGTATTGGTTTGAATTTTTTTTTATCTTTCCACCATAGTTGAAATTGGAGTTTTGTCCGTTGCAGTTTCTTATAGACCCTTTGTCCTGCCAAATTTTTCAAGAATTTCAATAAAAAACTTCGGTTGCCACTATTTTTTAATTCAATAGAAGTTATATAATCATTTTGAATTTTCCACCATTTAGGATTATCTAAAGGGGGTGACAAATTTCCCAGGCGATTAAAATCATTAATCACTTCTTCCCCGTGACTTGGAAAATCCACTTTTACAAATTCAGTGTATGTATTGATAAGATTTTCGTGGTGAAAAAGTGGCAGTACTTTGTCACAGACCACAATCACGCGAAAATCTGGATCTTGTTGGCTACAAATTGAATATAAGGTGTTATTTAATAAGCGCCATACATTCTCGTAGGACACGCTGTTGACTGGATTTTTTACACATGTTATAAAAACTAACAAAGGGGTATCTCCTGATTGAAATTGGATTCAAAGGGGTTAAGAAAAAATTACTCAAGTATTTCCAAATTATTTTTTTTCAGCCTCTCTCATTTGTTGTTTCCAAGATTTGGAATATAAACCATTGTAGGCAATAAGTTCTTCATGCGAACCCGATTCAGTAATGCAACCATCAACCATGACATGAATAATGTCAGCCTGCATAGCAGTCGTAAAACGGTGGGTAATTATTAACGCTGAACGATTGTTAACCATTTTTCTGAAACGTTTCATCCAGGAATATTCTGCCCAACTATCCATTGCACTCGTAGGCTCATCAAGAATTATTAATTCTGCTTCTCGAATGAAGGCTCTAGACAATGCCATTCTTTGCCATTCCCCGATACTAATATCAGCTTTCCCAAACCTTTTACCTAGCATGGTGTCAAACCCATCTGGCAATTTATTAATTATCTCTTGAGCTCCACCTGAAACTGCAGCGCTTTTTATTTGATCAAGTGTTGGGTTATTTTCTAAATCTCCAAACTTAATATTGTCCGCTGCGCTATCATCAAATACTAAGGGGTTTTGGAAAAGGACTGTTATTCGTCTTCGAATTTCTTCTTGTTCCATGTCTTTTATATCAACACCATCCCAAGTAATTTTTCCTTGTTCAGGATCATAAAAACGGCAGAGTAATTTAAATAAAGTGCTTTTGCCTGCTCCATTTTTTCCAACTATTGCTACTATTTTTTTTGCTGGAATTATTAAATTAAAATTCTCTAAAGCTGTTGATTCGCTAAAAGGATATCTGAATGTAATATTTTCTAAATTTATGCTTTTATTCAATCCAGGGGGGACTTTTGTCGGATTAGGGGGGTCTTTGATAATTGGTTTCAAATCTAAAAAGGTGAAAAGGTCGTCTAAAAAAAGCAAATCGTTATACAAGCTATCCACACTATTAAATTGTTGTCGTATTAGGGAGCGACCTTGGTTAATTGCTTGCCAAAACATTACAATATCCCCTAAATTTAAATTACCTTGAAATGCATACCAAGCCATCCATCCTGTTGATGAAATCATAACCATCAATCCAATAATATTTGCCCCAAACTTTCTTTTTAAACTATTCCATAGAAGACCTAAAGATTCTTCTCTTAACTTTTTCCTTAATTTTCTATGCAATTCTTGAAAATAATTAGCAAGCCCAAAAATCCTTAGTTCCGAAGCCGGTTTCGCTTGTGTTAAGGTTTGTTTATAATAAACTAGTCTGCGTTGTTCAAAAGTGTTTTTGAGTCTCCATTTTTGACGGATTTTTGTTGATTGTAATGATATTCTTAAAGAAGGCAATGTCCCAATTATTAATAATGGGGGAATCCACCAAGAAAATGTAAAAAGGACTCCCAACATCGTTATTAAAGTAATAGCACCTTGGAGCAGACTATTTAAATTTTGAAGTAAACTTAATGGACGAGATACAGCATCAGTAGATGCCCTCTGTAATTGATCATAATATAGGGGGGACTCATAAAATTGCATATCCAATGTGGTGGTTTGTTTGAAGATTAAATTGAACATATAATCTTGCGTTTTGTTAGCGAGGACGGTTCTTACATAATTTTGGATATCTCCTATAATTTCCTTTGCCAATATGGTTAATCCTAAAAAGGAAATTATTGGCAATGCTGAAATCAAAATATCCAAATCTCCATTACTATCTATGACCAAGACTAACGCATTTACCATTTCTCTGGTAAGAAAGATGGAAACGGCAGGTAAAAGCCCTTGAATTATAAGTAATATGGTTGAAGATAAAGCCCACCCAGATGCGGCTTCCCAGACAAGTTTGAGAGCTCGAGGTATATATTTTAGTTGGTTAATTTGTTCCTTTGGAGACAAATACCTTTTTAGGTGTTCAGTTTTTATTTTTCGTTTTTTATTTTTCATTTTAATATATTTAATTTATTATATCTGCTTCATTCTCCAAGTAATTATAATGTCTTTGGCATTCAAGAGCCCCTTTTGTTTTAAGAAGATTTTCTGCCTTTTTAGAATATTGGGGCTGTTTGCTCCTCCCAATCCATAGTTTATCTTCTATGATTGTTGCGCCTTTAGGATACTTTAAGAATAGTGAAAAATCATTTTCTCCGATAAATATGCTCACTTTTTTTATTGTATTTTCATAATCTTTGATTAAATCTTCATATCGGATAGTTAATATTTGTGGATGGTTTTCGGTTTTAATACCTGATTCAACATCATGAACCCATTGTTCACTCGAGACAGAAAAATGACCTGACACATTTTTATGGGCTTCTGTAACGACATCTCTACCATCTCGAACCATGTTAATAATTCGTAAATTTCCCTTGTATTGAGTTAATATAATTTCATATGCTAAAACACTTAAATTGTTTTTACCGCACCATCTTTTACTAGAATTTTGAATAGGCTCTTTAAATAGTAAAGGAATCAACTTTTGACGATCTATCCCTCCTTTTTTGAGCTGGCCAGTATTTTTTGATGTTTTTAGTCTTTTGGGAAGCAATGGGTGGTGTAAAAGGTTTTTTTAATTTTATATTTTCTGTGATGGTATGAATTTTTGGGTGGTTAGATAAAACCGATAGCATTAATTCTGTTCCAGATTCGGGACAACCGCCAATGATGATCGGGGGTGAAGATAAATTTAATAATTTTAAAAGATTTTTTTATTCTTGGTTTTTATAATTTTATTAAAAATGTTAATGATTTCCCCCTTTTTAGATTTGTTCAGTTGAGCGTTTTTATGAGGCATGTTTTTGTAATTAGAACTTTTACCTAAAAAATTACAGATATTTTGAATCGAATCTTTTTCACCGATATCAATTATCAAGAGATCTTCTTGTCTGTTTTTAAAATATTCTTTCACATCTTGATTATGTTTATTGTAACGATCTACAAATATTTTCTTATGGCCAGCTGGATTTTTTTGCCCATAGATATAGTCAAATAAAGGGATTGTCACATTAATAAAACAATTCATGAAGCTAGTCCACCATGATTGGCTATTTCTTGTCGTGAGAATGAACTTGCTGCCGGGATACCATTGATCGAACTCTTTGTAAAACAGGAACCAAGGATTATCCTGAAACCCATCAAATAACTCTGACATTTCTTTTAGTTCAGAAAGATCTCCGCGCTTAAGATCCGAATAAAAATCCTCATCCCAAGACTTATAATGCCTTGCTACTTGATATCCCATATCTCTTAATAATGCATCAATTGAAGAAGTTCCAGTTTTATGAAAACCGATGCAAAAAACTTTTTCAGGATTAATCGGTAAAACATTAAAATAATGTACTAATGCGGAAGAAATTGGAGAATATCTTCGGTCTTTTCGAATTGTTTTTATTCGAGGATCAAGAGATGCTCCGCGAATAATCCTTCTTGCCTCTTGCGAACTCTCGTTATGCCCTAGCAATTGAACCACACTCCTGGTCGGGTATTCAAGAAAGGGAAAACCATTATCTTGAAAATATGATTGAACTTTTCTATGTTTCCCAACAGTTATGAGAAATTCAGAATCAACAAATTTAAAAATTTCGTTTTGTGTGCTTTTCTCTGTTATTTCTTTAGGCAAATTCTCGGTTAATAATGAAAAGTTGAAAATATTCCCTGTCCCACAAATTGAATCTTTTCTGTAATATGGGGCAATTCGGTTGCCTGAAATCTTGTACCCATGAGCCATTATCCAGCCATTCTCACCTGGATGAGAATTCACATAGGCAGCAATATCGTTGCCAATATAATCGTCTGCATCGAAGAACATGACATACTCGGGGTTATATTTTTTTGCTGCTAAAATCCCCATTAAGAGTTTTGAAGCTTTATTTAATACAACATTTGCAATGTAAAAATAATCTTCTTTAAGGATGGTAGTCTTGTTTCCTTCCTTAAAATTATGAATATTTTTTCTAACCCCTTTAATGTTTTGGTAAAGGCTTCTTAATTTATAAAAATTTTTCTCCTTTAAAAATTTTTCAAATATTTGTTTAAGAAAAATCTTCGGAGATCTAATGAAAGTTCTTTCCGTAGTATCTCTTTTATTAACCCACCACTTTTGGTCGTCAAATGCTGGTGTTAGATTTCCTAATAAGTTGAAATTTTCGATTACATCTTTCCCAGGGGTGGGGAAATCTACTTCGATAAATTCGGTGTATTTATTTATTAATTCTGAATGGTGAAATAATGGTTTTATCAAATCGCAGACAACGATTACTCGAAAATCTTGGTCTATTTGACTGCACACTGAGAAGAGAGTGTCGTTTAACATTCGCCAAACTTTTTCATAGGATTGGCTTTTTTCAGGAGGTTTTACGGTGGTGATAAATATAATCATGTAATTATTCCTTGATTATTTTGTAGTTCTTGGTAACCTTAAATGTGATGTTAAATTAATCCAAATAACCATAATGTTGAAGGTTTTCAATGGCTCCTGGGACGTTGAGAAGGCTTTCAACTTTTTGAATATATTGGGGTTGTTTATATTTTCCTATCCAAGGTCGGTCTTCCATAATGGTAGCGTTTTTTGGATATTTTAATAAAAGTGAAAAGTCATCTTCACCTATGAATTTTTTCAATTCATTAATTGTCTTCTCAAAATTTTGGACTAAGTCTTCATATTTAATAGTTAACACTTGGGGATGTCGTTCCAGCTTTCTACCCGCTGTAATATCGTGCACCCACTGATTACTGGATACAGCAAATCTTCCTGCAACAATCCTGTTTTTCTCAGTTACAACATCCCTTCCATCTCGCACCATATTAATAATTTTTATCTTTTTCCCATAATACTTTAATAATTGATCGTAAACTAGAACGCTGAGTGAGCTAACACCACACCAACGTTTTTTTGAATTTAATATGGGGTCAGAAGAGAGGATGGATTTTAGTATTAATGGGTTAAGTGGACCTGAGCCATTGGTGATGTTATTTTTAGAAATTTTATTGCGTTGAGGAAGGAGTGGATGTCGGCGTATTTGTTTTAGTTTGATTTCACGTGATATTGCATGAATTTTTGGATCGCTAGATAGAATAGATAAGAGCCATTTTTTTCCTGATTCTGGACAACCTCCAATAAGGATAGGAGGGGATGATGTTAAGAACAATTTTGAAATAATATAACCGTATATTCTTTTTACAATACTTATAAATGCAATATATAATGTTTTATAAATTTGTTTCAATTTAGTTAAAGGTTTCTTTGTAGGCCTTCGAAGTTTTGAATTTGTATGAGGCATAATTGAATAATTTGAATTTTTACCTAAAAAAGCACAAACCTTTTTTAAGGATTCCTCATCACTAACATCAACAACTAAAAGGTCATCCGGTCTGTCTTTAAAATAGTCAACTACTTCTCTATTATGGTTTTCAAATCTTTTGATAAATATATTTTTTTTGTTTTTTGTTGGTTTTGAAAAACCATATATGTATTTAAATAAAATGTTTGTTTGAAAACTAAAATAGTTTAGAAAACTTGCCCACCATGGCTGGCTATCTCTAGTGGTTAGAATAAATTTACTTCCTGGGTACCATTGATCAAATTCCTTATAGAAAAGGTACCACGGTGTATCTTGGAAAGCGTTATACAATTCAGATTTTTTCTTCACTTCAGAAAAATCTCCTCTTTGAAGCGCTAAGTAAAAATCTTTATTCTGTTGTTTATAATACTTTGAAACTTGATACCCCATATCTTGTAAAACAAAATCAATCGAAGTTGTCCCTGTTTTATGAAAACCTAGGCAAAAGACTTTGGTTGTGTTTTTTGGTAAAACATTAAAATAATTAATTAAGGTAGTGGGGATTGGGGCGAACTTCTTATATTTTTGTGCTTTTTGAATACGAACAAATGCTTCTTTTCCGCGCATAGATCTCCTAGAGAATTCATTGCTTTCAACATGTCCTAGAAGTTGCATTGCGCTTTTTGTGGGGTATTCTTTAAAAGGGCGCCCCTTTTTTATTTGATAGGACCGAGTTCTTTCATGTTGGCCAATTGAAATTAGAAATTCAGAATTGACATATTCAAAAATTTCATTTTGTGTATTTTTTACATCAGCATTTTGAGAAAATTCTTCCAAAAGTATCGAGAAATTATAAACATTTCCAGTTCCACAAAAAGAATTTTTCCTGTAAAACGGGGCAATTCGGTTGCCTAATAATTTGTAACCATGAGCCATGATCCAGCCATTCTCTCCAGGATGAGAATTTACATAGGCAGATATATCGTTGCCGATGTAATCGTCAGCATCGAAAAACATGACATATTCAGGATGATATTTTTTTGCAGCCAAAAGACCTATTAAGAGTTTTGATCCTTTGTTCAAAACAACATTAGCCATGAAATTTAAATCCTTTTCTGAAGAAAATTTCATATTAAAAATATTAGTTTTTAGGTTTAATTTCCGAGTTTTTCTGATTTCGACCCTTTTTTTTCTGATGAGGGATATTATGATTTTTAGTTTGGAAATTACCCAATTCCCTTTTCCATTTAAAAGATCTACATCCTGAGTGAAATTTGGGGCCTGATTATTTTTAAACAAATTGTCTTGTAAATCCCCGTTATTCCACCACTGAGGGTCTTTTATATTTTTTGGTAAATTTCCATAGCGGTGAAAGTTATCGATTACATCCATCCCGTGATCGGGGAAATCTGCCTCTACAAATTCTGTATATTTGCTGATTAATTCTGAATGATGGGAGAGGGGCAATTGTTTGTCACATACAACAATAACCCTGAAGTTTTCATCCTGTTGGTTACATACCGAATATAAGGTATTGTTAAGTAGTTCCCAAACTTCCGCGTAAGATTTGCTCAAACTTGGCAGTTTAACTGTTGTTATAAATACGAGCATTAGACCCTCTACTAATATTGGATGAATGTAAAAATAGTTTTAATATTTTAATTATACTTTGAGGCAGAGCACATCAACAATTTTGGTATTTTTTTTCTAATTACTTAATTTCTAGTGGGGAGATGAAAACTATTTCATTTGAAGTTTCGGTTTCAAATGCGACTACTACATAATCTCCATGATTGTATAATTGATTATCAGAATTGAAATTTATTGTTTTGAAACTATTACAAATTAGAAGTGTAGCAAAAATTTGATCTTCTTTTACTTTTGGATATAATATTTGCCCTGTAATCAATGAAATAGCTCCCTTATGGGATTCATAGGTTTTTTGATTCTCAGCATTCAATATGAGTGAAGTGCTGCATAATGGAGATATATTTTTATTTTTAATAGATGAAATAGGTATTAATAAGAACAACCCAATTAATATTGTACTCAAAAGTATTTTTAAATATTTATTATCTTGTGTTCTCTCAATGGGCATATCCAATTCCAAATTAGTTTTAATATTTTTTTCATTTAAGAGCCCATTGAAAAAGAAATTAATTATATAGATAAGGCCGAGGATGTAATAAAAATAAATAACCCAATCAATTGGAACTAAGTATCGTGAGCCTGAATTTCTTGCAAAGCCAAGGGAGAGACAGTAAACTAAAAAAATTAAAAAAGGTGTCAGCCCTCCCCATTTCCATTCTTTCCAACTATGGAACAATCCAAAAGAGAAGATTATTATATTTATTCCAATAAATAATGCCTGATCATTATCAAGTTGACCTGTCCATTTTTCATTTTCTCCATCAAGCCAATAAATTCTTTGAACTAATTGAATTAAGTTTTGATCTTCTATGTGGAAGGAATCCGGCAAGGTTAAGAAGCCCCCAATAAAATTGTGAATAGTATGGTTGAAGACGAAGTCTGGGAACTTTTGTAAATCAATAGGAGGAACTTGGTTATCTGATGAATTAATTATTGGATTTGCAATTTTTGAAAAACCCTTATAAATTAATTGAAGGGATTGAAATTCACTATTTGTTTCTGAAAGTTCAGAGTATGAATATCGTTTTTCAATGAGATTATTTATTTTATTAAAAATAAAAGGAGTTCCTGAAGGGCTTTTTCCTATAAATAGCCAAGGGGAAAAAAATATTATGAACCCAACAACGAATGAAATACTTTGAAAAACCCATAAATTTTTGTTTTTCCAATTTGCTAAGAGCATAAAAAGCAGAATAAATGGAACAAGGAGCAGAGGGTTTGGCCTTAATAAACAAGATAAGCCGAGTATTGCTCCGTTAATTACCGGAAACCAGTTTTTTCTATTTTTATTCCTATTCCAGAGGAATAACATCCCTGAAAAAATTATAAGTGACATTAAAGTGAAGTTTTCTGACATAAATAATTTTGGATTTACGCCTGCAACAATTGAAGATAATACTATTGCGTTTCGTTGTTTAAATAAAATCACCAATGAAAGAGCTAATCCGAAAAACTCGCTGAAAAAGTGTTTACCAAAGAAATATAAAATTGGAATTATTATTGAAAGTATAGAAATTTGAAAAAAAGCTTGAAATTTAAGATTATTGTTTGAAATTAATTTTAAGACTGCAAGGATTGCTATATATAGTGGTTTTCCCGTCATATTGCCAAAATTTATTCCCCAACCATTAATAATCGATTCGGCCCCAAGATCATGGATTTGAGCGTCAGAGTAAGGAAATGCTTGAAAGTATGGGTAAGTAGGTTCAAGAGAAAAATAATGTTTGTTCATTGGAGTATTTAACCAAACAATTATTGTAGTTAAATATAATAAAATTGCAATTATGATGTCGATTTTTGAGAAAATAAGTTTTTCAGGTTTTTTAATTAATGATATTAAATATGTTGATATTATGGATATCAAAAATATTACGAGAAATTGATAACTAGTGAGGGGTATTCCTAAAACGTTCCAAAAGTGAGTGTCAGGAGTAATTCCATATTTTGATTTTGATATAAATATCCATATAGAAAATAATATAAATGTAATTATCCAGGGAATCAATGAAATTCTTTTTTGAGGCCATTTTTTATTTTTGAATATTTTATAAAAAGTCAATTGTAAAGGAAATAAAATTAGTACGATTAGGAGAGGTTGTAAGTGCTGGAAATAAAACCAATACTCTCCAAGGGCTATTGGAGGTATTAGAAAAATTACTAAACTAATAAAAAATAAAGTTAAACTAAAAATGGAAAATGACGAATAATTCTTTTTTAAAATAGCATCTATTCTTTGTTCAATTTCAGAAATTATTTTATTGGATACTATTAAAATAATTATTCCAATTAGCGTTGTAAATGAAAAAAGAATCAGTCTTTGCGGTGAATAACCAAATATTCCTGTATTGGTTTGGCTTTGCTCGAATTTTAAAATGGAAATGGCAGCAAGGAAGAATTGAATTGCTCCAATTTTCCATAACCACTTGAAATTAAATTTTAGCTTTGGAAAATTCAATATTGATTTTTTCATTATTCAGGAATTTCCTCATAATAATGCTGGGCTGAAGTAACTAACAAAGAGAAAATATTTAATAAAAATTAAATATTCGCGGAGTGAAAATTGAAAGATTCTTTATATTTGGAAAGTAAATTAAACTCCATTTCCAGTAAATATCATCGTAAAGGTTTTCATGAAGATATAAAAATCGAGCCAAAATGTAAAGTTCCTAATGTAATATACATCTAATTCTAACCTTTTTTGAAAACTGATATTGTTGCGCCCCATTACTTGCCACCAACCTGTTAATCCTGGAGTTACTTTGTGAATTATGTTGTTATGGCCAGCCATTTTATTTTTTTCACTTGGAAGATAGGCCCTTGGGCCAACAAAGTTCATATCCCCTAGGAGGATATTTAAAATTTGAGGTAATTCATCTAAGCTGGTTTTTCTTAGGATTCTTCCCAATGGGGTAATCCTTGGGTCTAATTTTATTTTGTGGAAAACCTTATATTCTGCATAGTATTGGTCATTTGCCGTTAATAAGGTTTCAAGTAGATCTTCAGAATTTATGTACATCGTCCTGAATTTATATAAATTGAATAGTTCTCCGTTCTTCCCCATCCTTTTTTGAATAAAAAATATTGGGCCGGGGGTTTCTAATTTTATCAATGTTGAAATAACTAGGATTAGTGGTATTGAAAAGAACAAAGACAATATGCTTAAGAATAAGCTTATGATCCTCCTTATATAAATAATCCTAGGTACCAAAATTTTGTAATCATCTTTTTGAATGGGAAAACCTCCTGATTTTTTGAATAAGAGAGCATTTAGTTGATTCAATTATTTCTAACTTAAAAATCATTTTACTCTAAAACTAACAATATTTTTTGAAATCATGAAAAAACAGAAGAAATAATTAGGTTATAATCTATGAATTCTGTTTTTAATGTAAATAAATTTTAGAAAACCTTATTTAAATTTCAGAATTTCATTTTCACAATTATTATATTGCATTAACCTAGCAAAAATTTTGTAAGCAAATAGATTCTATGAAAAATATATTTCCAAATCAGTCTCTCATTAGCATTGATCAAAGAATTAAATTAAATGGACATCTGCCTTGTGTGTTGTGGTTTACTGGCTTTTCTGGAAGTGGGAAATCTACAATCGCTAATTATCTCGAAAAAAAATTAGTTGACCAATTTTTTGCCCACACATTTTTGCTTGATGGAGATAATATTCGAACTGGAATAAATTCTGATTTAAGGTTTTCTGATAATGACCGAACTGAAAATATTAGAAGGATTGGTGAAATCAGCAAATTATTTTTTGATGCCGGAAATTTGGTGTTAACAACCTTCATTAGCCCGTTTGTAGAAGATAGGGAAAATGTCAGAAAGTTATTGCCAAAAACTGGGTTTATTGAAATTTTTGTTGATTGCGATTTGGTTATTTGTGAAAAACGAGATCCTAAAGGCCTATACAGTAAGGCTCGAAAAGGTTTGATTAAAGATTTTACCGGGATTGATTCTGAGTATCAAAAGCCAATTAACCCTGAAATTATCCTTAACACAGCCGAGATGTCTCCGGATGAATGTGTTGAAGAAATTATAAAATATTTAATATTAAATAATATTATAAAGATGCAGAGTATTATTGAATGAATCATTTAAAGGAACTTGAAAATATTAGTATCAATATCATACGCGAAGCCTATGCCAATTTCAAAAACTTAGGCATGTTATGGTCAATGGGTAAAGATAGTACAGTTTTATTATATTTAACCCAAAAAGCTTTTTATGGACATGTTCCGTTCCCTTTAATTCACATTGATACAAATTTTAAAATACCAGAGATGATTGCGTACCGTGATAGGCTAACAAAAGAGTGGGAATTACCTATGATTTATGGGCAAAATGAGGAAAGTCTTAATCAAAACTTAACTTTTCCTGACGGAGCTATTGACCGAATTAAATGCTGTGGATTGTTAAAAACAGGAGCTCTTCAAAAAACTTTATCAGGTGAAGGTAATCGGTATCGCTATAATCACAAATTAGGTGAGTACGAATTAGATAAGAATACTGAACCTATTACTGGGGTAATTGTGGGGGCTAGGGCAGATGAAGAAGGCTCTCGTTCTAAAGAAAGATATTTTTCTCCAAGGGATAAATATAATGATTGGAAGATTGGAGAGCAGCCTCCTGAATTTTGGCAACAATTTAACACAGATTTCCAGCCAGGAACCAATATAAGGATTCACCCCCTCCTTGATTGGACAGAATTAAATATCTGGGAATATATCGAGATGGAAAATATACCTACTGTATCTTTATATTATGATCAAGGTTCAGGGAAAAGATACCGTTCTTTAGGGTGTTATCCTTGTACTTCTCCCGTACCTTCTAATGCAAAAAATGTTTCTGAAATCATCGATGAATTAAAGGCTGGTAAATTTTCTAATATTGCTGAACGTGACGGTAGAGCTCAGGATGCAGATGATAGTGGGGGGCTTGAAACATTGCGCAGAGATGGGTACATGTAGAATGGGAGACTTAATGGTTGAAGAGAAGATGGACATTGTATTTGTAGGCCATGTGGATCATGGTAAAAGCACTGTAATTGGTCGGTTATTGGCTGATACAGACTCTTTGCCTGATGGAAAATTAGAACTGGTCCAAAATACCTGCAAACAAAATAATGAGCCATTTGAGTACGCATATCTAATCGATGCATTAAAAGATGAAAGAGCTCAGAGCATAACGATTGATTCAGCTAGAGTTTTTTTTCAATCTGATAAACGTCATTATATAATTATTGATGCTCCTGGTCATATTGAATTTATTAAAAATATGGTTACCGGGGCTGCAAGGGCAGAGGCTGCAGTTCTTGTTATTGACGCAAATGAAGGGGTAATGGAAAATTCTAGGCGTCATGGTTATCTACTTGGGATGTTAGGGATAAAACAAGTTTTGATTTTAATTAACAAAATGGATATTGCTGGTTTTGATCAGAAAGTTTTTGAAAATATCAAAAAAGAATATTTAAAGTTTTTAACTGACATTAATATTGAGCCTATGGATTTTATTCCAGTTAGTGGGAAATTTGGAGATAATCTAACTTCCCCAAGCAAATTGACTTCTTGGTATAAGGGGAAAACTTTATTGGAGTCCCTAGACCGATTTGAGAAAATAAGCTCTGATAAAAATACTCCTTTTAGAATGCCTGTACAAGATATTTATAAATTTTCAAATTATGGAGATAATCGAAGGATTTTAGTTGGTACCCCAACAAGTGGAAGACTGAATATAGGGGATGAAATTGTTTTTTATCCCTCTGGAAAACACAATAATATAAAAACTTTTGAATCATATAAGTCAACTTCTCCTGAATCTATTTTGACTGGTCAAGCTTCTGGTTTTACTCTTAAAGACCAAATATTTGTCAAACGAGGTGAAGTTGTTTGCAAAGCAAATGAACGTGCGCCAATGATTTCAACCAAAATCAGAGCGAGTGTCTTTTGGTTAGGAAATAACCCATTATCAATTAATAAAAGCTATATTATTAAACTGGGAACATCCAGAGTAGAAGGGCAGATAGGGGAAATTCATCGAGTTACTGATGCCGATAGTTTAAGAGCTTCAGAAAAAAAGAGAATATCAAGACATGAAATTGCGGAAGTTACAATTAATTTTAAGATTCCGATTGTATTTGAGTTATCTGAAACCCATAACGACTTATCTCGGTTTGTGATATTAGATGAGCAACAGATTTGGGGAGGGGGGATCATCTTAGAAGCTATTCAAGATGATGATGAGAAATTGCGCGAAGGTGTTTTTACTAGAAATTCTCAATGGATACGAAGCCAGGTTACCTACAAAGATAGAGTAGAAAGAAATAACCAGCATTCGAGTTTGCTTTTGATAACCGGGCAACAAAATTCTGGAAGAAAAAAACTTGCATCCATGTTAGAGACGAAATTGTTTTTGGAGGGGAAGCAAATTTATTACTTAGGTGTGGGAAGTATTCTTTACGGTTTGAATGCTGACATTAAACGGGATGATGCTGTTGAGTGGAAAGAACATATCCGAAGAATTTCTGAGTTAGCTTATATTTTTATGGATTCTGGAACAATCTTGGTGATGACAGCTGTAGAGCTAACTCAGGAAGACCTTCATGTAATCGATTCTATTGTTGGGCCGAAAAAAGTTAAGGTAGCTTGGGTTGGCGATGACGTTACTACAGATATTGAATTTGATCTACATGTTAATGTTAATATGAATTTTGAAAATTCTGTGGTTAAAATAAAGGAATTATTGATGGATCAAGGAGCTATTTTTAAATTGTAAATTGTTCTTTTCACACCATTTTTAAAAATATTATTTCATGAATAAAAATCTTAAGGGTTTTTTTTATTTTTCAAATCAAATTCTCGGAAGTTACAAGCAAACTTCTTTTTTATCCAAGGCTAAACTAGAGTTATTCAATCAAAATCGCTCTAATCGTTTTGTTACTCAAATACATGATGTTTGCTTGACCGGCCCTCCACGATCGGCAAATACTTTTATAAAAAATGTATTTGAGGTATGGAATCCTAATTCTCTAATTGCGCACCATGTTCATCTGCCCAACCAGGTTCTATTGGCAGTGAAATGGCGAATACCCTGTGTTGTTTTACTCAGAAAACCAGAAGATTCAATTGCTTCCCTGCTTGCTCTTGGTGGGTTACCAGTTGGAATTGCAATTAAAAGTTATATTAATTATTATGAAAAAATTAAAAAACAAAGAAAAATGATACTTGTATTGAGTTTTAAGGATGCAATCAACGACCCAAAAAAGATGATTGATGGTTTTAATAAAATTTACGGCACAGATTTTTGTTCTAAACCTTTATCGATAGGTGAAAGAGAAAATATATTTTCAAAAATAAAAAACAATCCTAATAGAAAAAAAGAATTATTGATTGCCATACCAGATGAAAAAAAAGAGCATTTAAAAAATTTAGTTAAACCAAAAGTAATGAACCATTTTTTGTTTGAAAAAGCTACTAATATTTACCAAGAATGGCTTAAGTATTCTGTTAAATGATATAAAATTTATGAAAATGTTTTATTTTTATATAATCTTAAACAGAAATCTCATTGATGTAATATTTGAATAATTTATTGACCTTATTATTTTGAGCTAATTATTAATGATAAAAAAACCAAACTTTTTTATTTTAGGTGCGCCAAAGTGTGGCACCACTTCAGTAGCATCATGGTTAAATGACCATCCAAATATTTTTATTTCACCGATGAAAGAGCCTAATTATTTCAATACGGATGCTAAGAGATTTATAATTTTGGATGATTTGGAATATTTGAATTTGTTTTCTAAAGCCACAGAAAAACACTTGAGAGTAGGCGAGGCTTCCACCAATTATTTATATTCAAAAGAAGCTGTTCGAAATATTCTGGATTACGTTGATGAACCATCAAATATTAAATTTATTGTAGCCATCCGAAATCCAATTGAAATGGTAGTCTCTCTGCATGGGCAACGGTTAAGAGGTGGGAGAGAGGTGGTTGAAAATTTTGAAGTAGCATGGCGATTACAAAAGGACCGGTCTGAGGGGAAATACATCCCGAAATTGTCAGATGCTGGGAGTCTTATGTACGGAGAAATTTGCCGTTTAGGAAATCAAATAGAACTCTTGTTAGATGTTGTAAATCGGGATCAAATTCAATTTGTTGTCTTGGAAGATATTAAAGAGAACCCAAAAAGAGAATACTCGAAAATAATTGAATTTTTAGGGTTTCCAATTGATAATAGAGAGAATTTCCCAATTATGAATGCTGCACGTTCAATTCCGATATGGGTCTCAAGAATTGAATTAGGAGTAATCTGGATTAAAGGAAAACTAGCCATTCGACAGGAGGTCGGATTCCTTAGGTGGCTTAACAGAAGATTATTTAAATTTAAAGATAAAAAGCAACTTAGCGATGAGATTAATGGAGAATTAATTAAATATTTTAAAGATGATATTGATCTTTTGAGCAATCTCATAGGAAGGGATTTTTCTCATTGGTACAAATCAAATTCTGGTGATTTATGAGAATTGCATTAATTACTAATCGTTATTCTCCAAATAGTATTGGCGGTGCGGAAAAAACAAGTAGGATTTTGTCTGAAGGAATTACTAATCAAGGCTATGAGTTAAGCGTTTTATCATTGAATAATGGGCATGAAATAAATAAGGAGAGGGGTGCCGGAGTAGAGATTGATCGGTTAAAAATTAGAAATTTATATGTTCCAGGCACTAAAAAACAGAAAATTTTAACGAAAGCTCTATGGCATACTTTTGATTCATATAATTTCTTAGCATCAAAGGATGTATATGATTGGCTGTTAATAAATAAACCGGATGTAGTTCATACCCATAATTTGTCAGGCTTTTCTCCCATAATTTGGCGAAGCGTGAAGAAGCTTGATATTCAACTAATTCATACATTGCATGATTATTATTTTTTATGCCCACGCACTACGATGTTTAAAAATTCAAAGATTTGTGAAAAGCCTTGCTTGGAATGTAAGGTCCTCTCTCAGCCTAAAATGAAACTAACCAATCTTGTTGACACAGTTGTTGGTGTTAGTAATCATATTCTCGATCAACATATTATTAATGGCGGGTTTTTGAATTCAAGAAAAGTTGTTATTTATAATGGAATTGAACTAAGTGAGCCAGCTGCAATTGAAAAAGAAAAAAAGATTTTTGAAGGGAAGCCTTTGCAGTTTGGGTATATTGGGAAGATTAATGAAAGTAAAGGGTTAAAATTATTGTTGGAAGAATTTATTAAGCTGCCCTCTTCAAAAGCTAGTTTATTAATTGCTGGAACTGGCAATATTGATTATTTGGAAAAGCTAAAAGAATTGACAAAGGGTCGAGCTAATGTGGAATGGCTTGGGCATGTGGAACCAGAACCCTTTTATAAAAATTTAGACGTTATTGTTATTCCTTCTTTGTGGAACGAACCATTTGGGTTAGTAGCTATAGAGCCATTGGAATATGGTGTTCCAGTAATTGTTTCGAACAGAGGGGGGTTGTCGGAGATTATTACATCAGAAGAAATTGGATGGTGTTTTGACCCAGATCAGCCAAGTTCATTATTCGAATTATTGGAAAATTCAATTCAAAACAGCAAGAAAATTCGATCTATGGGAGGAAAAGTAATGCAATGCGTAGAAAGGTTTTCCTCTAATCATATGATAAATTCTTATATAAAAGAGTACAAACGATTAATGTCTTAGTATTTATTTTTATTGAAGAAGTCCAAAGGATTTTTATATCAATTTAGGAAGTGAGATGCCAAAACAAGTTTGCATCAATAACCGTATCTTATTTGGACCGACTTCTGGGGTTCAAAGATATTTGATTGAAATCCTAAAATATTTGCCAGAAAATCAAATCGACACTTTGTCATCAATTAAATTCAAAGCTGGATTTAAAGGTCATTTATGGGAACAATTATTTTTACAAAATAAAATTGACGGCAAGTTGCTTTGGAGTCCTGCAAATACCGGGCCGATATCAATTTCACACCAGGTAGTTACTTTGCATGATATAGCAACCTTTGAAGTTCCAGAAAATTTTAATAAAAAATTTTCTACTTACTATAAAAACATTGTTCCGAAATTATTATTAAAATCGCAGAAGATAATTACTGTTTCTAATTTTATGAAAACGAGAGCTGTCGAATTATTTGAGCTAGACCCTGGAAAAATCTCAGTTATTCAAAATGGCATTAATGAGAAATTTAAACCTGTGGGTGATGAAAAGAATGATCTAGTCCGGAAAAAACTTGGAATTCCAACCCCATATTATATTGTTGGGGTAGGCTCATTGGAGCCACGAAAAAACTTACACCGCCTTATTAAAGCTTGGGGAATCGCGCAATCAAAAATCTCGAAAGATGTTTGGTTGGTTCTAGTAGGCATGAAAGGAAAACCACAAGTTTTCCGGAAAATGTCTTTTGATTATATTCCACCAAGAGTGCATTTTACAGGTTATATTGAGGATGGAGACTTGCCGGCATTGTATTCAGGAGCGATGGCATCAGCTTACCTCTCTGTTTATGAGGGATTTGGGTTACCTCCACTTGAGGCTATGGCTTGTGGAACCCCCTCAATTACAGGGAATTTGACATCTCTCCCTGAAGTGATCGGGAATTCCGGAGTCATGGTTGACCCATATGATATTGAAGCAATTGAAGATGGGTTGTTTAGGATTATTGATGATTCGGTGTTTCGAAATGACTTGCGAGGGAAAGGGTTAGAGAGAGCCAAGAATTTTTCATGGAAAAAGTCTGCTGATTTAACATGGAAATTATTATTAGAAGAGAGTGGTAAAACAACATGAAAGACCAAATTAAAGTTGCCTTTGTACATGACTGGCTTATTGATAGAGGTGGCGCTGAAACTGTTTTGTCAGCGATGCTAGATTTATGGCCTGAGGCCCCGGTTTATACATTGGTGTATGATAAGAATGGACCTTGCAAAGAGCTTTTGGAAGGTCATGAAGTTTTTACATCCTCACTTCAAAAATTGCCTAACTCAGTAAAAAATTATAGAAAATTCTTGCCTATTATGCCTCTTGCGATAGAACAATTTGATTTATCAGGTTTTCATTTAGTATTGTCAAGTTCATTTGCAGTAGCAAAAGGGGTTATTACTGGCCCTGATCAATTGCATATTAGTTATGTTCACTCTCCTATTAGATACGCGTGGGATTTACAACATCAGTACTTGGATGAATTAAGTTTGATTAATGGATTGAAAAGTTGGATTGTTAGAATGATATTGCATTATATTCGTATTTGGGATTCGAGAACCGACTCTGGAGTAGATCATTATATTTCAAATTCCAAATATATTTCGCGAAGAATACTTAAGGCTTATAGAAGGAAAGCTACAGTTATTCACCCACCCGTAGATATTAAAAAATTTACAATAGGAAATAAAAAAGAAAATTTCTATTTAACAGCTTCAAGAATGGTTCCTTATAAACGAATGAATTTAATTGTGGAAGCTTTTCATGATATGCCAGAAAGGAAATTGATTGTAATTGGTGATGGGCCAGAGTTTAAAAAGATTAAAAAAAATGCATCACCAAATGTGATATTTTTAAGGCATACATCTAGTGAGGAACTGAAGGATCACATGCAACGATCGAAAGCCTTTATATTTGCTGCAGAAGAAGATTTTGGGATTACTCCATTAGAAGCCCAGGCATGCGGAACACCTGTTATTGCATATAAAAAAGGGGGGGCTTTAGAAACTGTACTCGAAGGCAAAACTGGAGTTTTCTTTGAAGAACAGAGCGTAAATAGTCTCAGGAACACCATAGAAGATTTTGAAAATAAAAATTTTGAATGGAACCAAAACGTTATTCGAGAACACGCATTACTTTTTAGTAAAGAGAGGTTTCAAAACGAATTTAAGAATTTTGTTGATGAAAAGTGGCGGAAATTTTTAATTGTCTAAATCTAAAATAATTGGTTAAGAAGAATTATATCCAGGAACTGCTGCACATAAGTTTGGAATCGTTCGGGTGTTGTCCCGTCTAGCACCCAAATACGAATCGAAATTAAATTGTTGTTTTACTGTTGAGCCACCTTTCCAGAATTCTTGAATTTGGTGCAATTTTGGTGCAGATAGACTGGAAACTATGGACACTGTGGACAGGGTGGACAAAAACAACCCTCTAAATTGGAATCAATGGACACTATAGACTCTGTACTACTCTATGGACATGTATGTGCGCTAACGTTTGGTTAAAGGTTCGGGTCATTCCAGGCCCATCATTTTATGTATTAATAACTATAAATGGTTTTAAATATTGGGAAATTTGAAAATGAACTATCCTAGGTGTAGATAATATATTATTAAAATAAACAATATTGCGTATTCCAGTGAAAGTATCCAGTAAATCCGGTTCATGGTATCCACCCTAGAGAAAAAAACAAAACTGGTAAGGCGATTATACATCAAGAATCAGAAAGAGCGGATTCAGAGCGAATTTTCCTTTGAGAATCACCCTGTAAATTGATGCGGTGAGCGTTGTGGACGAGGCGGTCGAGAATAGCATCAGCAAGGGTGGGATCAGGGATACGGGAATGCCAGATATCGATGGGGAATTGCGTGGCAAGCATGGTGGAGAAGCGTGAATAACGATCATCAAGAATATCAAGCAGAGACTGTGCTTCGGACAAAGAGGGACTATCTCGCAGCCAATCGTCCAGGATCAGCAAGTCTGTCTTTTTGAAGGAGCGGACCAGGCGGGGATAACCGCCTTCAAGTTGAGCCTTTTTTATCTCCTGGAAAAAGTGCGGTAAGCGGAAATAGCGCACACTCAGATCCAGATCGCAGGCAGCCCGACCTAGGGCGCAGGCGATGTAGGTTTTACCTGCGCCGGTCGGACCGGTAATGATCAGGTTGAGCGATTTGTGAATCCAGGTGGTCTGAGCCAACTGCAAGACTTGTTGGCGGTGCAGACCGCGTTTGGCGGAGAAATCAATATCCTGCACCAATGCCGTCTGCTGAAACCGCGCCTGACGGATACGGCGTCGAAATCGGTTGTTTTGGCGTTGAACGCATTCATGTTCAACCAGCAGAGAAAGACGCTCTTCAAAAGAAAATTCATCATATATCGGGGAAGCGAGCTGGGCTTCCAACGCCTGACGAAAAGCGGACATTCGCAGGCTGGTAAGTTGATCAAATAAAATTTGGTGGGATGGCATGGGAAAAGACCTCCAGTCTTCATGTATAATATTCATGACCTCGGATATGCTCGTGAGAAATCGGTTCTGGTAATGAACTTTTTTCGAGCATATCCTTTTTTGTTGTCAGTATGTTTTTAAGTGCCCGCCAACTGGTGACCCCAGTTTCCAAGGCTATTTTGCAGGCAGCTTCAAGCAGATGTTGTTTGGGCTTTTTTACCAAATTGAGAATACCCAGACAGGCACGGTAGCCTTGCTCCGGGTGGCGACGAGATGCAAGCACAGCCATGATCAGTTCTTCGGTATGAGGTCCAAATTCCCGCGCCCATTGACGAAATCGCTCCGGTGACCAGTCTTGCTTCCAGCGATGATTGTCTGGCATATGTTCGCCAATTGTAGAAAAGCCACGTTTTTTCGAGCGTACATGACAGGCAATGCGCTGATTCTGGTAATAAACCTCAATGAGTCGCTCTTTTGCTCGAATAAGCACAGTTTTTTTGATGTATTTGTGGGGGACACTATAGAGATGCTTCTCAAAACTGACGTGATAGTCAAGATGAACTTTCGCATGCTTGACTTCCAGATAATCAAATTTATGAGCAGGCAGTGGCTGGAGGGCAGCCCTTTCACGCCTTTCAAACAGTTCACGCCGTGAAAATTCACTGTCTGATCGTTTGCGGTTATTGATCCATTTTAGTTGTTCTTTGATTTCCAAATTGAGTTCATGTAGGCTGAAAAAGCGTTGTTTGCGCAGTGGAGCCAATGCCCAACGTTCAACTTGCAAGACGGCATTTTCACCCAGCCCTTTATCTTTTGGTTTTGCCACTCGGGTTGGAATCACAGCTGTTCCATAATGCGCTGCCAATTCTTGATAGGCGGGATTGATGTCGGGGTCATAGAAATTCGACTTCTTGACAGCTGCTTTGAGGTTGTCTGGGCGCACGATCAGTGGCACGCCACCAAAGAAATCGAACATACGCACATGTGCCCGAATCCAGTTAGCCGAACTCTGGCTTTTATGCGCTTCCGCATAAATAAGCCCACTGACGCCCAGTACACCCACAAATATCTGTGCCTTTTGTATTTCACCAGTTTCCGGATCAATGATCCGCATCGTATGTCCTGTATAGTCCACCTGTATTTCTTCTCCCACTTTCTTCGGTATCCGCATCACTGGTTTTTGCTGCGATTTTAACCATTTTCGATATTTGTCGCAGAATTGACTGTATCCAAATCCGTCCGGATGTTCAGCAATATACTCCTGCCACAGCAGCATCCGCGTTACATGTTTCCCCTGCATTTCTTCATCAATCTGTTCCCATTTTGGTTCTGGACAGGCTTCGAGTTTCGCCTTTCTCGGAGGAAATAGTTTTTTCTTTAATTCTTCTTCCCCCATCTTTTCAGCCTGCTGCCAATCCAGTCCTGCGCCTTCTGCTCTTTTTACATATTCCCCCACTGTTTTGTGTGCAATATTCACGCTGGCAGCTACCTGCCTGTTGCTGAATTTCATCACCCACTTCATTCTCAGAATTTCTTTGATTTTTCTCATGGTCAGTATCCTTTGTGCCATGTTTACCTCCTTCTGTTGAAGGTTAACATCGCATATTTTTATACTTCTGACCAGTCTTGCGTTTTTCTTTTTTGGATACTTTATGCCGGATTTGTTGGATACCATGCTCCGGAATTAGTGGATACCATGGGCTGGAATTGGTGGATACTTTGCACTGGATTTTGCAGCGACTTCGGTTACGAATTATTTCACGGTTATTACCACCTCAGTAAATCGGTCCACAGGACGTTACCTGACGATCGCGCTTGAGGAAGAGGATACTGAAAAAGCAAACCAGGTTTTTAGTACTTCCTTTTTTGTTACCTTGGCGTTGATCTTGGCTGTGATTCCTTTTGGTATAGGGATTGTCATATTTGCCCCGGATATATTTAACGTTCCTCTAAATGGGGAAAAAGAAGTTCAATATATATTTGTTTTCGCTATTATTGCCTTAATGCTTTCTACATTACAGGGAAATTTTGCAGTAGTTTCATATTCTCAAAATCGTTTTGATCTCAAAAATGTAATTAGATTGATTTCTAGAGTGGCCCAAGTTTCGATCGTCATCGTACTATTTAGCCTATATACACCAAATCTACTCATCGCAGGGTTGGGTGTGATCGCGGTTCCGCTGGTGGGCATCAGTGGTGAAGTTATATTCTGGAAAAAGCTACTGCCTAACCTAAAACTCAAACTTGAATCCTTAAAATTGGCATTATTGAAAAAAATGATGGGTACAAGTTTTTGGATGCTGGTGATCACAATTGGTTCTTTGCTGATTACGAGCATGGAATTAGTGGTTGCGAACAAAACTTTAGGGCTGAATGTGGCGGGGATGTATGGTGCGTTGTTCACTTTTCCGAATAATTTACGGTTTCTTGCGGGGACTGTGGGGGGTGTTTGGGGACCGACCATTTTAGCAAAAAGCAGTAGTCCAAACAAGGAAGAGATGGATTATTTTGTCAAACTTGCCCTAAAATTCACCGGATTAGCGATCGCCCTACCGGTTGGATATATTGTTGGATTTTCCAGGCAATTAATCACGATCTGGTTGGGACCAGAGTTTGCGATCATGGATTGGGCATTAATTTTTATGGTGGTGACCCTGTCGACAAATTTGTTACATAATCCAATATATACCATCCTCGTCTCTCAAAACAAATTGAAAATTCCGGCGTTGATCACTTTATTAATCGGGATTGGATCTGTATTTTTAATGTTCTTTGGGTCAAAGCAATTTGGGGCAGTGGGTCTGGCCGTGGCGGCAGCAATCATGTTTTCGTTGAAAAACTCAGTATTATTTCCGATCTATGCCGCAAAGATACTTGGATACCCCTGGTGGCATTATATGACCCGACTCGCTCAGGTAACGATGATTACTTTAGGGATATCTATTCTCTCCCATCTTCTTGGAAGGATCGTTGAAGTAAATTCGTACACCATGATATTGGCAACAGGAATTCCGGTCACAATCCTTTATGGGGTAATCGTATATTTTGGTGCACTAAATGCTAAAGAAAAAGGTTATCTCACTTTGATTTTTAAGAAAAACCGTAAAGCTTCTTAACGGAAGGAAAATTAAACAAAAACAGCATTGTCAATTAACCAATGCTGTTTTTGTTTTGGTCGTTGAATAATTTAGGGCAGAAAAGTTAATTTATTCGTAGCACTTTCCTTAACTTGAGCAAGGCTCCATAGAAGCGGGTTATATTCAATATTGGCCCACATATCCACCATGTCGATATAATTCTCATGTCCGGCGTGACCCGATTGACCGGTTGGGTGGATCAGCAAAGCGGTTGAAAAATCACTGAGATCGACGATCAAGCGCTGAGAGGGTGTCCCCCCGGAAACCATATAATCTTCGTTATAGACCGACCAGTTGGTTTTGTTGATCATGGCATTGCCGCCAGATGAGGGGAATGGTCCTTGGTTAAAGAAATTCTTGATCACTGGGAAATTACTCATTACCTCATGGTTGAAGCTAACTTGATGGAGTTCTCCCCATTTCCATTCTGCTTCATTCGATCCTAATCTTTCTTCAATATCTTCAACAGCTAGTGTAAAAGATTGAAGAATGACATCATCACGGGCTTCCTTTTGATCTGATGTGGTGATATCGTCCCACCAGGCGTTATTGGCATCTTTTAGCAGCTCAATGGTGGCCACACTCCAACGGCCGGAACCGCTAAATTCAAATTCCTCAGGAAGATCATCTACAAAGGTTAGTAACAACAAGTGTTTCCAGAAGGCTTCATAGAGGGGCGCTTGGGGGCTATCCATATGATTTTGGAGATTCCATTCTGCTAAGAAATCACGTCGTTCTAAAAGATGTTGATCCTCAATAGAAAGCCTAAACAAATAGGGCAAAACGAATTCTGCACTTTGGTTTTTATTGTCTCCCTGAATTTCTTGGAAATAAGGGATGTCAATTAAATCGGGTGAATTCTTGATCAACTCTGAGATGCGATTTGAGCGAAAACCATAGGCCCAAAAGTCATTGATGTGGAAGGGGTATTCATCACCAATAACTTGATTATTTGCGGTGGCAATATATCCTTTTTCGGGGTTATATAGGCTTGGTAGTTCCTCAAAAGGTATATATCCAAGCCATTCATATTCCCCTGTCCAACCTGGAACGGGCAAATTGCCGTCGTTGCCGCCATCGCGAATGGGCACATTGCCAGGCATTTGATAGCCGATGTTTCCGTCGACGTCAGCATAGATCAGGTTTTGGGCAGGAACAGTAAAATCCGATGCTGCGGCTTGGAAATCATCCCAGTTTTGGGCACGGTCAATATTGAGGATCGCCCGGGCAGTGAAGTTTACTTCTAGCGCAGTCCATCGCAAAGCGATGGCATAGTTTTCGGGCAGATCGATACCAGCTTCGTCTGCAAATTCGCTTAGGCCATATACATCAGTGATAATAGGGCCATGAATTGTGGAGCGAACGATAAGTTCCTCGGTTTTATCCCCGCTACCGAGTTGGATCGTATCGACATAAATATCCATATCGACCCATTCCCCCAGATACTCATATTGGTCTGGGTTATCTGGATTGATTTTTTCAATATATAGATCCATTACATCGGGGCCGAGGTTGGTATAGCCCCAAGCAATGCGATCATTATGACCAACTACAACCCCGGGAACACCAGCAAAGGATACGCCAGCGACATCCCAAGGACAGCTATCGGTTTTGGGTTGGCAATGGAGGCCGACTTCGTACCAGATGTGGGGAATGTTGGCAGTTAAGTGCATGTCGTTGGCTAATAAAGGGTAACCGCTATTAGTGAGATCGCCAGATACTACCCAACTATTTGATCCGATACCAGAATCGCTACCACCTTCTAACATGCTGTCTAGGCTAGCAAATTGATCTAATATTTGATCGTAGGCAGGAGAGAATGGATAGGCGAGCATATTTTTGGATTCTTGGGTGTTTGCTGATCCGACCCAATTTTCTACGATGGCAGGATTATAGTCTGGGTATTGGGGATAGATATCATCCAGTTGATCGGTGGATAATTTGGAAAGCAATTTCGCGCGATCTAGTTCTGTATCCATGTTGCCGCGCAAGTCCCAGGCCATTGCTTTCGCCCAAGATAGAGTGTGGACAGGTTTCCAGGGTTCGGGTTCGTAACCGCGGTTGAGCAGATTGAGGAATAAATATTCCAGGCTGATTTCCGTACCAGCATGTTCTTCGAGATAGGCGTTTACTCCTGAGGAGTAATAATTGAAGATGCCCAGTGTTTCTTGGTCTAATTCTTCAAGTTCTTGGAGGGCAACACGTTCCCAACCAAGAGTACGCAGAAATTTATCTTGATCGAGGGTGATCTTACCCATAAGTTCAGAGACTCGCCCAGTACTGACATGGCGATTAAAATCCATTTGCCAGAAGCGGTCTTGGGCATGTACATAGCCTTGGACCATAAATAGATCATGTTCGGTTGAGGCAAATATATGGGGAACCCCCATTGAATCTCGATAGACTTCCACTGGGCCATCTAAACCCGCTAATTGGATCTCCCCCTCTAATTGGGGGAAGGAGGCGTTCACAAGAGAGGGCCAGCGCCACCAGCCGTAAAGAACAGCAAGTAAAATTAATAGAGCAACACCAATCAAAATACGCTTAAGTTTTTGAGTCATCTTTTTCTCCCAGGAATAGATTTTTGTATTTTATTCTATATTTTTATTGAGCAACAACCATAGCAATGGCATGCTCATGTGTATGGCTTAAACTTATTGACCAATTCTCCAATTGTTTTTCTTTGGCTATACTTTTTGCAAATCCATGTAGGATCAATATGGGTTCTTTATTTTCTCCCCGCAATATTTCAATATCTGTCCATTCCACATCTCCGATTCCGGTACCTAATGCTTTGGCGACGGCTTCTTTGGCAGCCCATCGTGCGGCCAATGACCCGTTACTATTCCGAAATAGGGCGATTTCCTTCTTGGTGTAAACGCGTTCTAAGAAGCGCTCCCCATGGCGTTCAATAGCTTCCGCAATACGCTGAACTTCAATTAGGTCTACACCATTTGTGATCATTAAATTATTCTCTTATAAATATGGAATCTTCTCTAAATACTATACCGTAATCAGTGCAAGCTGCCAACTATTCCTGTAAAGGAGGGCCGGCGATGGCGGTTACCATTTTTTCTGGGTCAAGGTATTTTTGGGCTGCAATCAGGATGTCTTCCCGGGTGATCGCCCGAATTCTTTCGGGGTAGCGAATATAATAGTCTAGGCCGAGCTGGTGTTTTTCGATATGCAATAGACTGGCTGCGACACCTATGTTGGATTCTAAGGAAAGGGGGGTTCGGCCAATAAAATTTGCCTGATTGTCTTCTAATTCTTCTTCATCTACTAATTCGGAACCAAATCTGGTCAATTCTTTTTTGATCAGTTCGACTGCTTGATCTTCATTTTTGGGATTTACACCCGCAGATACTGACCAGGGGCCTGGACCGATACTGCTGCTCAGGCTGCTATTTGCGTAATAGGCTAAACCTGCCTGCTCCCTAACGATTTCACCCACCCGCCCCATCATGCCAAATTGTCCCAGGATGCTATTGCCGAGAGCAGCGGGCAGGAAGTCTGGAGAGCTTCGTTTTGGGCCTGCGGTTCCCACAATCAGATCACTTTGACTCTTTCCGAGGATTTCTTTACGGACTGATTTGGATTCGCCGAGTGGTTGCCAGGGAGGCAATTGAGGTACTTCTTTTTGGCTGGGATTCTGCCAATCTCCAAAAAATGATTTTACGATATCCACTGCCTCGTCGGGGTCAATGCCACCCACGATGGCAATTCTCATTCCTTTTGGACCGTAATGGTCTGCATGAAAATTGGTCATAGATTCTTTGGTGAATTCCCGCACGGTTTCTGGGTACCCTTCATCGGGGCGGCTGTAGGGGTGACCGTGATAGACGATATTGTCAAAGGCCATAGCGGCTTGCTCGCCAGTGCTTTGTGACCTCATTGCCAAACCAGTTAATACTAAAGCGCGTAATTTTTCAATTTGATCTTCCGGAAAAGTTGGGGTAAACAAGGATTCTTTTAATAAACCCAGGAGCAACTCTATATCTTCGACCAGTGATTTGCCATTAAAGCCAGTGGTATGTGTACCGCCACTAAATCCAAGGCTTGCCCCAGCAGATTCGAGCTTGTCATAAACTTGGTTAAAATCTTTTGTTTGGTTGCCGCGCATTAAGGCGCTGGCGACAAAATCTGACAACCCTAAAGTTTCATCCTTATCCTGCAGACTTCCGACATTTAGCCCGCCAGTAACAACAACGGAGGGACTGTTGAAATTTGGGCGGACCAAAACAACGATGCCATTATCTAACTTTACTCGAGTGACATCTTCTGGACCGGGCACTGAATTTGTGGGGCGATAACCTTTCCTAGAGATCATTCTTGGGCACCTCCATTTCCATCTGGGAGGTAAATACCCAATATTCGATTTTCGGGACGGAGATATTTTCTTGCAATTCGCTGCACGTCTTGTGGGGTTACAGCGGCTAACTGGTCTAAATAGGAGGTGAACCAATCATAATCATCGAACATTTCTGAAAACCCTAGCCAGAAAGCTTGATTGGTGATGCTTTCACTGCCATAGGCAAATAAAGCCCGAGCCTGTTTCACTGCTCTAGCGAGGGCTGATTTTTCAGGGAGTTTATTTTGAACGGATTCAATTTGTTGGTCTAATACGGTGATGAGATCCTCCGGTTGATGATTTGGATGAATGGTCATCACGATGGAATAGAGGAAGGGATCGATGGTGGCCTGGAGTCCGCCTGCTACGCTAACAGCCATTTCTTTTTGAACCAATTCTTTGTAGAGAAGGGAGGTTTTGTTGGAAATCCCGCCTCCAAATAAATTGAGGTTACTGGCTCCGGTAAGTAAACTATCGAGGACAGTGAGGATGAAAAAATCTTCGCTAGTGGTTTCTGGGGCGTGGTAGGAGGCGCGGAGGAATGGGGTTTCTCCGGGTCCCTTGACGGTCAGTCTTTTTTCCTCTTTTTGTTTGGGTTCTGCCTGCTCAACTATTGGCAATTCAGGTCCACGAGGAATTGACCCGAAAAGGTCCTTTATCTGCTTAATCATTGCTTCGGTTTCAAAATCTCCAGCAACACAGATGACAGCATTATTGGGGACATAATAGGTTTTGTAATGGGTGTAAAGGTCTTCTCGATTTATACGTTCCAAGTCTTCCATTGAGCCAATCACTTCATATTGATAGGCATGCTTTTGATAGGCGGCGGCCTGGACGGCTTCATCGAGACGAAACATGGGGCTGTTCTCATTTCCTTCCCGCTCTGCAATGATCACGGATCGCTCTGAGTCTACGTCTTCCGAGGCAAAGATGCCGTTCTGCATACGATCTGCTTCGACTCGCAAGATCAGCTCCCCCTTGTCAGCAGGCATGGTGGAGAAATAGGTGGTCCAGTCCATATAGGTCATTGCGTTCCAATAGCCCCCATCGCGAGAGATCGTTTTGTCTAAGACTCCATTTGGAAAAGCATCGGTGCCTTTGAACATCATATGCTCCGTCCAATGAGATATGCCAGTGATCCCAGCTTTCTCATTGCGGGAACCTACTCGATACCAGAGCCAATAACTGATCAAAGGCGCGGTGTGAATCTCCTTGAGCATTATTTTAAGACCGTTATCTAATGTTATTTTTGTAAAATCTGATTGATTGCTTGTAATTATATTTTCTCCACGACCCAAAAATGCGATAGACCAAAAATCCGGAAGGGTGTTTTTTCTAAGAATTGCAAAATTCCCCGAAGTGCGCTGCCGACAATTGGCCATCGGGCGATGAGATTATCATATGCGCCAAAGATGATCGTTTTCCTTATTACCTTTGCAGGAAGACCCTCAAATAAATGATTCATTTCCCTAGAAGTATAGACCTCTACATGGGGGGCGAGTTTGTCACGAAGTTTGCGGGGCAAATAATTGACGAGGGGGATGTTGCCAAATTTATACTTCCCTTTCCAATAGATGCCATGGGTTTCAAAGGGGTACCAACGATTGGGGCAAAATATTGCCGCACGGCCTCCGACAGCCAGGGCACGAATCATTTCTTCAATGGCTTTACGGTCATCTTGGACATGTTCAATGACCTCATGGCTTAATATCAGGTCAAAACTATTTTTTGGATAAGGTAACTGCTCCCCTGCGGCATTAATCAATAGATGGTGATTTTGTGATGCTTCTAATACTCTGGGAAAATCATATTCCAATCCAAAAACCTGCCCCCCAAAAGACTTGAGATGTTCGACATACATCCCCACCCCACATCCATTTTCGAGGATTTTTCCTTGGACACGGTCTCCCACAGCGGCATGGAGCATATCTAAGCGTCTTTGTTGTCCAGCGCGCCAAACATAGGAAGGCTCCCCGCGCAAAGCCGCCTTATCAAGATCGATTTTGGGTGCTAAGTTATTGTTATTTTGTGTCATGATTACTTCTTCTAGCTCAAAATATTTCCCAAGTATAAACCAATAAAAAAATAATTGGTCGATGATAAGAACTGATTTTCAAGCTACGCCCCACCAATCTTTACCTTCTATAAAATCCATTTCTGTTAATCTTTCACGTATGTTTTGACGGGCACCTCTTGCCCCGACTGCCGAGAAGATGACCGGGTTTTTATAATTTTCCCAGGTTGTCATGACTTCCTCGGGGGGAATAATGGGGCGATCCTTTCTGGTGCTGCCAATCTTTTTTGGATCGATATCGACAAAGGCAACGATATTCACATCTGCGCGGAGTAAATGTTTGCTGATTCGTTTTCCGTGCATGCCGGCCCCCCAAATGATGACCGCATCGCGATCTATTAGTGGACCAGAGATCAGGTAATTTGCTTTCGCGCGGATGAAATTTTCTAAGGAGTAACGACTGTCTGCTCGGGTTAGTCTTGTGGGGTGATCTCGCCAATATAGCAAGATTTCAGGTACTTTAGCAAATTTATGGCCTGCTGAATATAAGCGGAGATAGAGGTCATAATCTTCAGGCCAGCCACGGTCTTGATAGCCCCCGAAATTTTTTATTACCTCAGAGCGGATCATGGCGGTCGGGTTTGCAATGGGGCTTTCAACAAATATCTCCCGTCGGACATCTTCATCAGAAATGAGGCTGTTGAGCCAATCCATATAGAGCTTAAATCCCTCTCGCATTTCCCCTGCAGGGGAAACCAGACAACTGCAAATATCTATATCTGGGTTGGTATCCAAAAGGGCGGTTTGTTTTTTAAGGCGATCAGGGTGCATGAGGTCATCTGCATCCATGCGGGCGATATACTCTCCCTGACATTTGGCAAGACCTGCATTTGAGGCTTCAATCACCCCGCTGTGTTCAATTCTTCTTACGGAAAAGTGATCATCTTTTTCGGCCCACTTGGAGAGTATTTCAGCTGTTTGATCTGTAGAGCCATCATCTATGATCACCACTTCAAAATCCTGAAAACTTTGCTGGTGAATGCTTTCCAAGCACTCCTCAATATAGTTCGCAGCGTTATAGCAGGGGAGAAGAATAGATACTTTCGGCATGGGGGGATTGTAACCTAAACAGTTTGGTATAGTTATGAATAGAATAAGTGATCAGGAGAAATAACATGGATGTTGTATGGGAAAATTTATCAGAATTATTTGACACTTGGTGGAAAGGAATGATCGAAAACTTACCCCAAGTATTCGCGGGTGTGCTTATATTTGTAGTGAGTATATATTTGGCTCGTTTTGCCAGTAAGCTCATGGTACAGACTTTAAAAAGAAGAAAAACTGACAAAGAGATATCGATCCTGTTGGAAAGACTGGTGCGATGGGGAGTGATCTCGGTTGGTCTTGTTTTGGCTCTGCAGCAAGCAGGGCAGGATGTGTCTGCTTTACTTACAGGGTTAGGAATATTAGGATTTACAATTGGTTTTGCTTTGCAAGATGTCAGTGCTAATTTCGTGGCTGGCGTGCTTTTATTAATTCAACAACCCTTTGATATTGGTGATTTTATAGAAGTGGCTGGTTATGATGGCAAAGTGTTAACCGTTGACCTGCGTGCTACTGAAATGTTAACTGGAGATGGCCGTAGGGTGACGATCCCAAATGGCGAGGTATTTTCAAATCCGATCATTAATTTCACCCGTACCGAACGCCGGCGAATTTCTTTACCGATAGGGATTGAGTATGAGAGTGACCTAAAAAAGGTGATGGAAATATCTATTGAGGCAATAAGTTCTATTGATGGTGTTTTGAGCGACCCAGCTCCGGCAGTCGCTTATGGAGGGTTTGGAGATACTGCGATTGATTTGACCATTCACTATTGGTATTCAACGAAAGAGACGGGTCTAATAAAGGCTAAAAATGATGGGATATTGGCAATAAAGAAAGCCTATGATCAGGCGGGGATCGGCATGCCTTTCCCCACCCAAACAATCGAATTAAAGAAATAAAATTTAGCAAATATAGAAAAAAAAGGACGGAAAGTTTAAACTTTCCGTCCTTTTTGATAACAAATTCGTTTAATAGTCCCCGTATTTTCCATAAGCCGCTTGGGGTCCCCGGTCTACTTCCCATGGGTAGACGATATGTGCATCGGTGCTGGCAGCAAAGTAATCTGGCCGGGTAGAGCCAAACAAGTTGCGGTGAGGGTTAAAATGAAGCACACAAACATCTGGATGACCGCCCGCAGCAGAGACCCTGTTTTTTACAGCAGTGACGGTTCTGCCAGAACCCCAAACATCATCGATGACTAAAACTTGGCGACCTCGTAGAAGATCATCGTCGGGGAATTGGATGAACTGGGGCCAAACCAATAAATTTTCTCGATCACTTTCCATTTGGGCGGGAAAGTCTACTGCGGCAGTGAGCACATGGGTGATGCCCATTGCTTCCGCCAACATACCCCCAGGAATGATGCCACCACGAGTGATTAACACCATTGCTTCATATTCTCTTTCAAATTGAACCATGAGCAGGTCAATTAGTTTATCTACTTCGTCCCAGCCAATCATTTCTTGGCGCATACAATTTTCTCCAAAAGTATTTCTAAAATCCAATTATAACGTTTGTTTTGTTAAAGAGAAATAATCTCTAAGGTTTTGACTTATAACAAAGATTGCGGGTCTACCTCGACCTGCCATTCAGATAATTTATGTTGAGGCAATAAGGTGGCCGGGTCAGGACCTCTTAGGATAATCTGCCAACGATACCAACCATCTACTTTTGAATAGAAGGCAGGAGCGGGCCCGATGACCTCGGTGGCACGCCTATTTTGAGAATTGATTTGGGCACGGATATTCTCTGTCATTCTCAAAGCCTCGGACTCGGCCTTTTCTTCCTGTCGGTGGCGATATAGCAGGCGTAATAATCGACTATAGGGAGGATAGCCTAATTGTTTGCGGTAGTTTAATTCTTGCTCCACAAATCCAGCATAGTCATGGTTTGCTGCAGCCTGAAGGAGATAATGGTCCGGGTGAAAACTTTGCATGATCACCTGCCCCCCTAAGGGACTGCGACCAGCTCTTCCGGCGACCTGGGATAAGACTTGAAATACTCGTTCTCCGGCGCGGTAATCGGGTAAATGTAGCCCTACGTCTGCCAAAACTACCCCAACCAATGTGACCAGGGGTAAGTCTAAGCCCTTGGCAAGCATTTGGGTGCCGACCAAGATATCGGCGCGATGGTGGGTGAAATGATTCAGGATGATCTCATGAGAACCTTTTTTGCTAGTGCTTTCTTGGTCTAACCGAAGGACTCTGGCATCAGGGAAAAGTTCTTGCACCTCCGCTTCAACTTTTTCGGTGCCGGTCCCATATTGACGAATGCGTTCACTGTTGCAATTGGGGCAATGTTTTTCCATTTGGCGTTGATAGCCACAATGATGGCAGTGAAGATTCTTTTTTTCTTTGCTATGGTAGGTTAAAGACATTGAGCAACGGGGGCAGGTTAAAACGTGACCGCAATCTCGACAAAAAACGTAAGTGGCTGTCCCACGACGATTGAGAAATAAAATCGCTTGTTGGTTCATCTCTAAAACCTTTGCGATTTGTTTTTTTAATGTTTGGCTGAAAAGACTCCTGTTGCCGCTTTGTAATTCAAGACGCATGTCAATGATCTTCACTGGGGGAAGATCTCTTCCTTCAGCGTTGACATTTGGGATGGGTAGATATTCTTCGGAAATATCAAATTTTTCTCGATATCCTTGAATGGTTTCTTGGTGGGCAAGAATGCGGTTTGGTAATTCCAGTAATTTCCAGTTTCCTTTGTCGGCTTGATAATAACTTCCGAGGTCTGGGGTAGCGCTGCCTAATAAGCAAACGGCGTTTAATAGTTTTGCATAAGCGACGGCAGCATGGCGTGCATGGAAATAGGGCAAGCGATCTGCCTGATAATACGAGCTGTCATGGGATTCATCGACAACGATCAAAGCGATGTTGGGAAGGGGAGTGAAGAGCGCGGAACGGGGGCCAATAATGACGGATAGTTTTCCTTGCCTTGCTCGACGCCAGGTGTCATAACGTTCGCCTTCAGATAAGCGGGAATGCATGATGCCCACCCGGCCGGGAAAGCGAGCCATAAATCGGCGGACTGTTTGGGGAGTGAGGGCTATCTCGGGAACTAGAACGATGGCCTGTTGACCATGCTCAATTACCTCTGCAACTGCTTTGAGATAGATCTCGGTCTTCCCTGAGCCAGTCACACCATGTAATAAAAAGGGACCTATTTTTTTGCCCTGGGATGCTTCTAATAAGCCATTTTGAATTTCATTCCAAACCTTTTTTTGATCTATGGTGAGGTTTAGGGGGCTACTTGGATCATAGGATAATCCAGCGAGGGGATCTCGCCAGGCCAGTTCTTCCCGCAATATAATCAAACCTTTCTCGTGAAGTAATTTTAGATCGGCTAAATTAGCATTGCTTTCTGCATAAACCCAAATGATATCTTTCGGTATTGGTTCTTCTGATAAAAACCTTAATACTTCATATCGTCTTTCGATGGTGGTGGCATTATTCCCCAAATTCTCCATATCAGGGTGAACTTCTTCTGGTGGGATGGACAATTGTGCAGTTTTCACATATTTTGGGCGAACGCGCGCGGGCGGCAAAATGGGGGTTGCTGAGAAAATCTTTTTTGCTACTAATTTTCGGGCAATGTTCTTCCATTCTTCTTTTGGAAATGCTCTATTGATTTGGCGACCACGGAGAGCCCCTTTTTTCCCCAATAATTTAATTAGTTTATTTTTGGTTTCATTTCCCTCTAGATAAAGATCATCAATATTATGGTTTAGAGAAAACAAGGTGTCGGTAAATTGACTAAGACCAGGGGGGATCATTAATGCGATGCAAGCTGCAAGGGGAGCGAGGTTGTTTTTTGCCAAGTGTTTGGCTAACTCTATTTGGGCTATGGTGAGGGATATTTCGCTATCTAATAAGCCTTGAACAGGGCGGGTGTCTTCTACTTCAGGCTCATCGATGAAGCGTAAGACAACCCCTTGAATGATTTGTTTTCCAAACGGGGCAATAATTAAATTGCCCAATTGAATTTTATTTTCAAGATGAGGGGGGAGATGATAATGAAAGACCCCCGAAATACGGGGGACATTTACGGCAACTTCGACATATTTAGTCATTAAATTAAGGCAGGAAAGCGATGAGTACTTGATTGTCTAAAGCAATAAAAATAGAACGGGTAGGGCTGATCGCATAAGCGGTTACGACCCCTGCTGGCAGGTCGGTTTCTGATCGTAATTGTTGGATGAGACTCAATTTTAAACTAAATTGATAGACCGAGCGAGTGATGGGATCTAAAAAGTATATAGATGGTTCGGGAGGCTGAGTGCGGGATAATTGGAAGAAACGTGCATCCGGGAGCGTGGCTGCATTCTCTCTGCCAGGTCGCTCATCTTTTAATAATGCGGGGTCCTCACATTCAGTGGGAGCTTCTTCTAAAATGCTATAAGTGCATAAGGTGGTGTGGCCGTCGGCATGTAATATTAATAAGTCATCTTGACTGACGGTCATATCAATTGCAGATTGTAAGTTAGGCACTTCTTCGGTAAAGAAGAAATTTGCACTACCGATAAATTGATCCTTGTTTCCAAAATAGATCCAAACCGCATTGGTGATCGGATCGAGGATATAGAGATTGCCATCTTCAATTGTGATCGCGGTGGGCTGTCCCCAATTGCTGTGGGGTGGCGCCAATGGAACTACATAGGGTGCTTCATCAGGTTCACAGTAGATCAGATTGCCATTGCCATCGAGGCCGATGATCGATGCTTGTTTTTCGCTGTCACGCGGCAAGGTTGCAATGTCAATAATTTCACTCACAATATAGGGACCATATTGGCCTGGACCACAACTAAAGGTGGGGTCCATTTCATAACCTGTCCCGGTCAACCAGGCTCGCATGACTGATCCACTGTTGGAATCAAGCATATAAAGATCTCGCCCAGTTGCTTCCATGCGCTTAATTTTAATTGAAGAACTTAAATTGCCCGCAATCGCTGGTTGGAAATCTAGTCTATTGACATAATCAAAGGTGTCTAAAAAGGTTTGGATCTCTTCCCTTAAGGCTTGTGATTCATCCGTAACTTGATATTCTTCTGCTCGCGTTATATCTGCCAGAGCTGTATTTAAGGTGAGGTGGAGGGAAGATTGATCTCCTTCGGATTTGGCAACTATCATCGCCTGATTTGCCTGTTGGTAATAACGAGCATACTGACGATTGAGTCCTATACGAGCATAGATGAGGGCGGTTGCAGCAACGACAACTACGGGGATGATCACGGCGATAAATGCCATCATTGAGGAAGATATTTTGAATTCTTCCTCATCGGGCAGCATACGAAGAAAGAAAGTTCTTGCGGATCGCAATGCTGTTCCAAACCAGCCACCAGTTTTTTTAATCGCATTCTTTAGAATGGGTCCGATATCAGGGATTTCGCGAGCCGGTTTTGAAACCAGCTCTTGATCCTCATTGGAAACAAATCTCTCTTTGGGTTTTCCTTGTGATTCCGCCACAGGAATGGGAACGGTCTCTTCGGAAAAAGCGACTGTGGGTTGGCTAGATTCAATATTTACTTCAATAGTTTCGGGTGTTGGTTCAGAAGAATCTTCTAAAATTTCTTCTGGGGGGTGAGTTTCTGCTGTATGGCGGGCAGACTTTGCTTCGGCTGAGAGCAAGTATAGGTCGCCTTCCCCTGGTATGGTTTCAATGATTAAAGCTTTGAGATCAGATCCCGCATCAGACAGGAATCGGCGTCTCAATACGCCTAATTGTTGTCCATGGACATTTTCTAGAGTGCCTTTATTCCATCCTTGTGGCAGGTTGGGTAAATAAATTAGTAGGGTGCCTTTTGCCAAGGGTGCCTGAGAAAACTGAACGGAGGCTGTACGGCTTAGGCCGAGACCTCGCCCAGCAATATTTGCATCATAAAAGTGGTCGACCTTTTCCCCTGAGATGAGGAAACCATGCATAAGCCCAGATTGAGCAATATAGAGCATATCTCGCCGCATTACGGCGAGGGTTAAGTAGGCATGGGCTTGTTGACCACTTGAACCATATTTGAGGTTTTGATTGAGCAAGATGTCATTGATTTCTTCTGTGATGGCTTGCAGGGTCGAAGTGATCGTGCCCGTTCGACTGTAATAGGATTTTTCAATGCTCTTTAGTAATTGGTTGAGTTGATCTCGTAATACAACCCCCTTGCCTTCAAAATGCATGAAGATAATCAAGCGGTCTTGACTACGCACGCGGGTGGCTCTCCGAGGGGGCATGGCAACGTGCACACCAGGTAATTCGGGCCTGTCTTGCCCATCTTGGCGAAATAGAGGAAGAATGTTTAGATCAAAAGTCAATTTGTCTCACCCATGTTACAAAAGATAAATGAAAATTATTAATAAAACGCTAAGCAATTTTTTTCCTGTTCTCTCAAATTATACTGGTAAAATCGAAGACGGGTTTTGTCTTAAACTGATTAAAAGAATGAATCTGTTTTTGCGCATTTTGGAAAGAATGGGTCCCTTGGTGGTTCTAAAGTTATGGAGCAAGGGAATAAAGTTTTTGAAAAAGGACAGGAAATATTATTGATGAAGCTTAAAATACTTCGCACAGAAGAAGAATGGAACGAAATTTCTGAAGAATGGAACGAATTATTAGAAAAAAGCATTAGCGATCTACCCTTTTTGCGATCTGAGTATCTGGCCGTCTGGTGGCAATTTTGCGGGGGCGGTGAATGGCCAAATGGCGAGTTGTACATCATTACTGGCAGAGATCAGGCTGATGAATTGGTGGGGGCGGCGCCATTCTTTTTAACTGAAAATAAAGAAGGAAAACCCGCCCTGCTTTTATTAGGTAGTGTTGAGATCTCTGACTTCCTAGATATCATAGTGCAAGAATCAGACCACAAGGAGTTTTTGTCTGCTATTTTGGATCATCTCACAGGAGAAGAAGCACCTGAATGGGAAATCATTGATCTTTATAATTTATTAGAAGAATCTCCTACTTTGGATGTAATAGAACAACAGGCAAAGAAGCACTCGCTTAGTTTTTCTAGTGAAAGGTTGCAACCCTCACCTTATATCCCCCTTCCAAATGATTTCGACGAATATTTAACATCAATAGAAAAAAAATATCGTCATGAATTTCGTAGAAAATTGCGAAATGCAGCAGGATTTTTTATCCCAGTAACTTGGTACACGGTTGAAGATGAAGCAGTGTTGGATGATGAATTGGACGTATTTTTTGAATTAATGCGAGAGGAAAAAGAAAAGCGAGCTTTTCTTACGGAGGAAATGACCGAACAAATGAAAGCTATCGCTCACGCATTCTTCAAGATGGGCATATTAAGACTTTCTTTCATTAAAGTAGGAAATGATTATGCGGGCGGGTATTTCAATCTGGTCTATAAAAATCGTGTTTGGGTTTATAACTCGGGTATGGGGGCGAAGTTTTCTAATCTATCCCCCGGAATCGTATTGACTGGATATTTATTAATGGATGCGATCGAAAAAGGGTTTGAGGTTTTTGATATGATGCGAGGGGATGAAGAGTATAAGTATCATTTGGGCGGTGTAGATCGATATATAATGCGGGCGCAGATAAAAAAATAATACTTAATTAAAAAGCAGGAGAAATCCTGCTTTTTTTGTTTAAGAAGTTGATTAAAAAACTTGATTGAAATAGAGTTCTAGCCGTCCACCAAGGTCGCTTTGACAATGATACGTTCATTATTGATCAAGTAGGGATAGCAAGATATCAGGGTTAGGCTTGGATCTAGGGTGGGATCCATTACTTGCACAAATGCGGGATCCACGATCTGGGTCTCGATATTGATCACGTAGGTGTAGGAGCGGATATTGCTGTGGATGATGATCTGGTCTCCTTCTTGTAAACGGTCTAAATGTCGAAAAATTTCCCCAAAAATATCATTATGGGCCGAAAGAACCAAATTGCCAATTTCACCGGGGTTGGCCGTGCCAATATGTTGACCTACCCCTTTCTTTAATTGCTCCCAGCCATCTCCTTGCACAATTACCTGATTTACATTGATTGCGGGAATTTCGATGCGAGTTGCTTGCTCGGGGCTTGGGGTGGGGATTGCCAAATTATTGAAATATGTCTGAACGATGGGCTGGAGATGTTCCGGAATTTCCGCCATATTAAATTGAGCGCCACCAAGTGAATTTGGGGAGGTGTGTCCGGAGGGTAGCACTATTGCGGTGATTAGGGGGGTGGGGGTTAGGGCAGGTTGTTCGAGCGCAGCGGCAAACTCTTGATTTAGTTTTCGGAGGATATCCATTCCATTGAATAGGATGAATACTAGTCCAACGATAGCGATGATCTCGACAAAAAGCAAAGCTCGGTCCATCCCTTTTTTTCTTTTTGATTGCTTGCCTTCATCCAGGTTGAATTCCCCATCTTCTTCAAGATCGATGCTCCCCCAAGTTTCTTGATTTTTTGTTTCGGGGATCGGATTGATTTCCACAATGCGACCGCTGCGCCTGAAATCATCCAATCGTTTTCGACGGGATTTGCGACGTTTTTGAATTAATAAACGATGCAATTCGCGTTCGCTTAGATCTTCAGGGCGTTTTTTCTTTGGCATAGGCTGATTATACAATACGGTTTTCGATGTGGACAGTCGAATGGGAGATAGGCTAATCGGGGATTCATACTTTAAAAGCTACTGTTCCACCATCTTCTGAATCATGATTTCAAATTTTTCAGTGAGCACTTTTCGATCAAAATGTTTTTCTAAATAGGCGCGCCCGGCCAAACCCATTGATATTGATTTTTCGGGGGAGGAGAACATCTTCAAAATTGCCTCAGCTAACGCTTCTGAATTCCCTGGTTTTACAAACACACCGGCGTTTGCCTCTTCAACAACTTGGCGAATAACGCCATTGATCGCTAAAGCCGTCGGTCTGCCGGCAGCCATATAATCAAAAACCTTATTTGGATAGACCGTTTTATACATCTCGATTGGTTTGAGGATCGCGATACAAAGATCTGAGGCAGCTAATGCTTCTTGCATTTCATCTTTAGGAACGGGAGGAATAAAATGTAAGTTATATAAATTTAAACCTTTTACCTTTTCAATTAGACGCTGTTTTTCCTTTCCGTCCCCAAGTAATATGATCGCAATTTCTTTCTGATCCTCAATTATTTTTGCGGCATCCAAAACCACATCGAGATCATTTGACATGCCGTGGGCACCCGCATAAAGCGCAATGAATTTATTTTCTAAACCATGTTTCTTCCGGAAACCCAGACCTTTTAAATGAGGATCAAACATAGTAGCATCTGCACCGTTTGGAATCAATTGAATATCTTTGCCACCCTTTTCTTGGATATGGAAAATGAACCCTGGTGAGTTGACCATCAATTGGTCTGCACGACGGTAAAGGAATTTTTCTAACAAGGTGGATAACCTGATAAGCAGGGGGTTTTTAAGCACACCTACGGCAACTGCAAAAGCAGGCCATAGATCACGAATTTCAAATAAGAATTTGGCGGATTTTAGGCGGGCCAAGAGCCAGGCGGTAAGGCCTTGAAATATTGGAGGGGAGGTGCCCCAAACCAAATCGACATTTTTTATTTTTATGCCAATAAAGAAGCTGGAGAACATGAAGCTGAAAAAACTAAAGATACGGTGTACAAAACTTTTATGGAGGGCACGATATGTAAAGGCCCGCAGGATAGTGATGTTTTTTCCACCGTCTTGTTTTTCTATCCAGGGGATGCGTTGTTTTGCAGAATTTCCCGTTAAATAACTAATCGGGCTGGCGATGACGGTGATCTTATGCCCTTTAACAGCTAGGTTTTTTGCCATCTCATGATGACGAGTTCCGCCTGGTTCATCTATTGCTGCGAAAGCTTGGTGAATTAATAAGATATGCATGCTCAATAACCTAATCGGGGAATCATCGATGAAACTATTTTATTTGAGGAAATTGCCAAATGCTGGTTAAGTTTACCTGAGATTGGGCATTTGCACGAATTGCAAAGGAGAGGGCTGGTTTTTTTAGGGCATAGGTAGGAGAAACCCATCCGCGGTGGGGAGGAAACTCCGCCTTGCCATAAAGGATTTCACCGGCCCTGACCAAGGAGATTTGGATCGGCGTACCAGATTCAATCCGCAAGGTAATTGGTCCTTTTGGAGAGTCTAGATGAATTGTATCTTCCCCAATTTGCCAAGGCCAATCTGGCAACAACCAATGAAGCTGAGAAACGAAGTTTTTTTTATTTTGACTTGTGAGGGTATCTTTGACCTGCCATTGATCTTGTTGAATTAATTTTAGAGATCTGCGATGAATTATCCCTTGTTTGAGATATCCATCATGTTCTGCAATTATTTGGGTAGGGGCTTGCTTAATTATAGTGGCTTGAGTCCAGTCTAAATATAGAAAGCGGCTGGCTTTAAACATTTGATCTTGGTCATTTATTTGAACCGTATTATGGACGTCCGCACCCCCGAGTGCATTTTGCCAAGGGGAAGCAGCGTTATATAAATAGGAGCCAGCATCTTGGGCAATATTTAGTCCCTGCCACCAGATCTCAACATGAAGCTGATCGGCATGACCGGGGCGATGTTGATGCTTAACCGCACGGATGCTTGCCCAACTGTACTTGCTGTCAATGCGAAATGGATTTAGTTCAATAGTTTCTTCACTTAGGGCCAAAGGTACTTGATTCATCCATTCGCTATATTCATCCCATTCTCCGGGGGGAAAGAAAGAATGACCTAAAAATACTCTTCTTGCTGCTTGCAATACCGGACGGTAATCACTGAAAGGCATTACGGTTAGGGGGAGAAAATAGGCTCCGTCGTTAGGACCGAGATTTGGAACTCTCCCGCTATTCTGATCCAATAGACCAAACAGATATTTTGTGGCTGATGCCATTGCCTCAGCAGTTTTCAGGGGAAGGTCATCCCCTTGAATTTTAGCAATCATTTTTGCCCAGAGGGCAGACTGCAAAAGTACTCGGTGGTAGTTCGAGCTATTTTGAACATAGCTCCCATTTTCCATTATTTGTGTCTGGACAGCGGAGTTGAACCATTTCCAACCCAAGGACCTCCATTTTTTTGCTTTAGGATGGTGCGGAAGAAGGGCCGCTGCAGTGTATAATCCCACTGCCTCGGTAAGGAGATGGTTGTTGTTTTGAGCACGGGAATAGCTAAATGTGGGTGTGATGCGTGAGGCATGATCGGCTATTAATTGAGCGAATAAGGACTTTCTTTCCGGTGTTGTATGGGTAGAATTTTCGAAGATACTGTAACAAAAACTAAGGCAGATCAAGCGAATGGCTACTTCTTGGGCGGAGACCCAATGGATGCCCAGATTCACGGGGTTTGTTTCGAGGAATTCCTCTGTATATGCCCAAAAGGATTGTGCATATTTTTCATTTTTGGTGATGGCATAAGCACGGGCTAAAATCGTGGCCCAAGAAAAACGCGCCATTTCCCAATAAACTTTGATATCTTGATCTGCAATCCAGGTATCCTGGTGTTTTGTCCAATGTTTTATCTCCCCGGGATGAGTAAAATCTAATTTCATCTTTAATTCCCCAAACAAGCTTATTTCTCCTTCCGAGATCGCATTTGCTTCATTTACAAGCTGATTTACTCCGTCTTTGAGAATCATTTGGATATTGGAGATATTAAATTTAAGAGGGATGGGATTGGAATATTTTGTATCCGTTTTGTCATTTGCGTAGGTGAGCAAATGCAAAAATCCGCTTCGGAGAAGAAATTGATACCATGCATATAAAAAGCCTTGCCGCCACCCTAACTGACGAAAAACTTTTAAGGCCAAAAAAATTTTATTCATCTGTTTGCATCTTACCATCCTCAAAATATTGCGTCAACAAGCATTGCAAACAAATTCTATTAGTTAATAAAACGGTGTGTCATAGAAAATTTCTAATTGAAAAGATAAAATTAGCACCTTATTTAAGTTATGCTACAATTCTTTTGTGTTTAAAAACAGAACAAAAATATTATTAATATTCCTCCTGCCCTTCTTGGTTTTCCCAATTCTTGCCCGTGCTCAGACTACAGCTCAGGTTACTTTAGGGCTGATAGATTTGAACCAATTCCCAAAAATCAGCACATTTATGGATGTTCGGGATTCGCAGGGATACTTCCAGTCGGGATTAGGACAAGAGGATGTGGTCATATTTGAAGATGGGGCACAATTGCAAGCCGCGGAGGTGACTGAGCAACGTATTGGTGCACAATTTGTTGTTGCGCTAAATCTTGGGACAGCTCTAAATATCGAAGATGACCAGGGGTTGAAAAGAATCGATTATATATCCCAGGCGTTGATTTCTTGGATTGGATCAACCGATGGACAATCCCCAGATACGTATAACTTGCTTTCTACAGAAGGAATTATTTTAAACCATACTGATAATGGGGAAGAGTGGGCAGCTACATTGCAAGAATATCAACCTGAATTGGCTGTTTTGCCGACATTGGATGTGCTTTCGAGGGCCTTGGATGTGGTTTCCGATCCGGTTCCAAATATTGGGATGGGTCGGGCGGTAATCTTTATTACGCCAGCACTACCATTGGGAAATCAAGATATTATTCAAAGCTTAGCGGATAGAGCTCGGCAAAATGGCATTCGAATATTCATTGGCCTGGTCGATTCGTCAGCTTATTTCAATCAAGAAGAAGCCTCCCAATTACAAAGTTTAGCGATTCAAACGGGAGGACAGTTCTTTGCATTTTCTGGAACCGAGCCACTTCCTGATCTAAATACGATGGTTGAGTCCTCAAGACGGATTTATCATCTGGCTTATAACTCTCAAATTGCGATGGGTGGCGAACATGACATTGAAGTTCTCGTACAAACCCCTGTGGGAGATTTTCGAAGCGGTTTTGAAGAATTTTCGCTAGACTTGCTTCCACCTAACCCCTTCTTTCTCTCGCCTCCTTCTATTATTACAAGATCAATCCCCGAGGGACAGGATATTGAGCCGCAAAACCTTGTGCCGGTAGAAGAACAGATCCAAATATTGATCGAATTTCCTGACAATATTGATCGGGAGATCGTGAGGACTGTGCTTTACGCTAATAATGAGTTTTTAGTTGAGAATATTTCTCCTCCGTTTACTGAATTTGTTGTTAATTTGACACCATATGAGGCTAGCCAACAGATTTTGCTTCGAGTCGAGGCATTCGATGAGTTGGGATTATTTGGCAGTAGTGTTGATCACCCGATTAATATCACCGTTATATATCCCGAGCAAACCCTATGGAAAGTATTATCCGACAATATTAGTGTTTTCGCAATTGGCATAAGTTTATTTGCCGGAACCCTACTATTGTTAATATTGATTTTATCGGGTCGAATAAAACCGGGTGAGTTTGGTGAGAAGTTGCAAAAACAAAAAATTAATCAGGATCCGCTGACTCAACCCATTCTCGGATCTGAATCAACCGCACAGAAGAAATCTTTTATAGACCGTTTTCGATTAAAAAAACCTGCTGAAAGTGAGGCATTTTCCAAGGCACAATTTCTGGGCCGATCAAAACCGGTTGCATTTTTAGAGAAATTTGCAGATGGAGATGAACCAGCAAATGGGATTAGGCATGATATCGGGTCTAAGGAGACCATTATTGGGTCAAGTGGAGATCGTTCCTTAATCCGAATAGATAACCCGGCAGTTGAAGAGCAACATGCGCGTTTATGGAAAGATGAAAAGGGAGAATTTTGGATCAAGGATATGAATTCTGTTGCGGGTACATGGGTAAACTTTTTGCAAATTGGAGAAGAACCAAGCCAAATTTTTCATGGAGATATCATCCATATCGCAGACATTAGGTTTCGGTTTGTGCTGGCTGATGCCCCTGAAACCCCTCAACCGGAAATTGTTTGGACGGGGGAAAAAGAATGATCCGTTCTGAAAAACCACATATCAAAATAACCGGGGGTACCCATGATGGCATGCGGGGTAAAAACAACGAAGATCGCTATGCATTTTTCCATTATCTCTTGAGCGACTCAGACCCAACCCCAGTAATATTTGCAATGATCGCTGATGGCATCGGGGGGCATAATGCGGGAGAAGTGGCGGCAGAGATCGCTGTAAAGATGGTTGGGGATTCGGTTTCAACAAGTGACGGAAGCCAGCCTTTGGAAATCATGCGAGAAGCGATCGAAAAAGCTGGCAATGAAATTTATTTACAGGCTGAGAAAAACAAAGAGCAAGAGGGGATGGGAACCACGGTAATTTGTGCTTGGATCATTGAGAATCAGCTGTATATCGCGTCCGTAGGAAATTCACGTATTTATTTGTTGCGAAATGAAAAAATGATGCAGATCAATAAGGATCATAGTTGGGTTCAGGAAGCGATTGATCTTGGCGTGTTAGATAAAATGGAAGCTCGCACGCATCCCTATTCAAGCGTTATTCGCAGATATTTAGGGTCTCCTGAAACTGTTGAAGTAGACCTGCGGTTATGGCTTGATCTTGAAGATTCAGATACAACAGCTGAAAAAAACCAAGGCACTCATTTATTGGCAGGAGACCGATTGTTATTATGTTCAGATGGTTTAAATGATATGGTCTATGATGAGAAGATCCAAGAAATCATTTGTTCAAAATCTGGTGATCTAGCGATTCAAGAATTGATCGAAGAGGCGAATAATAATGGGGGTAACGACAATATTACCTGCATTCTGATCGATCTCTAACTCAAAAGTAAAAAGACATTCTTTATTCTTCCCAGAGAAACCCTCAACAACAACCCTAGCCTGATGTACAATTAAACTGTGCATATCTTATTAACTCATGAACAGGCAGATTTTGATGCTATTGCCTCCCTATTGGGCGCGCATTTGCTTGAAGTAGAGGCGATTGCGGTATTACCGCGCAAATTAAACCGTAATGTGCGTGCCTTTTTAACCTTGTATGGTGCTGAGTTGCCGTTCACCGATCCAGTTGATTTACCAAAGGGAAATATTGAAGGGATTACATTGGTGGACACGCAATCTTTGATAACAATCAAAGGAATGATGAAAAAAACAAAAATAAATGTAATCGACCATCATGAGGTTCGTTCTGATCTTTCGAAAGAGTGGCATTTAAATATTGAAAAGACCGGCGCGGCAACGACCCTTTTGGTCGAAGGCATCCAAGAAAGAGATCTGCCCTTAACGATGGTTCAAGCAACTTTATTGTTATTGGGAATCTATGAAGATACCGGTGCCCTTACTTATTCTCGTACTGTATCTAGGGATGCCCGGGCAGCTGCATATTTGCTTGAAAAAGGGGCTAGTTTACAAATCGCCAGAGATTTTTTGAATCATCCTTTGTCTCCAGAGCAACAAGAAATCTATAGTCAACTTAAAGATTCAATAGAAACACATTCTATTCAAGGTTCCGACATATTATTGGCAACTGGGGATGCAGGGGAAAGCACGGAGGAGATTTCTTCGATCGTGCACAAATTAAGGGATCTTTTGGACCCTGATGCAGTAATCGTTTTGATTACCACCGCTGCGGGGGTTCAATTGGTAGCGAGGGCAACCACTGACCAAGTAAATGTGGGAGAGATTGCCAAACATTTCGGGGGTGGCGGACATCGACGTGCGTCTGCAGCACTCATCCGCGGACAAGAGCTTGATGACGTTCAATCCGAATTATTAAAAATTCTCCCTGAATTTATCCGTCCAATTGTGACCGTAGCGGAGATCATGTCTCGAGGGCCACAACTGCTATCTCCAGACACCCCTGTGGTTGAAGTAGCGGAACAAATGCGAAGATATGGTTATGAGGGATATCCAATTGTTAAAAACGGGAAGGTGAAAGGGCTTATTACACGAAGGGCCGTTGACAGGACGTTGGCACATAAGTTGAACTTAAAAGCCAAGGATATTATGAAAGTTGGTAATTCAACGATCTTGCCTACAAACTCCATTGAGGATTTGCAAAAAGAAATGACAGACACTGGTTGGGGGCAGATACCGGTGATTGATCCTAAAACAGAAGAAATTATCGGAATCGTCACCCGAACAGACCTGTTAAAAATTCTAACACCCGAAGTAAAAGGAAATGGGATTCATAATATTTCCGACCGGTTGGAAGCAAGGTTATCCCCGAGTAGGCTAGCTATTCTAAAGGCGACTGCAGAAATTGCTCAAAAACATCATCAGGCTGTATATATCGTTGGCGGTTTTGTGCGGGACTTAATTTTAGACCGACCCAGCCAGGATTATGATTTGGTAATCGAGGGAGATGCGATTGCCCTTGGGGATGCGTTAGTAAAAGAGTTTGGCGGGAGAGTAATCAGCCATAAAAGATTTGGTACAGCAAAATGGCAAATTGCAAAAATAGCGGATGAATTGGCTAAGGTTCTAGAAGATAAAAATGGGCAAATGATTAATGCCTCAGATTTCCCGGAATTTTTGGATCTCGTTTCTGCCAGGAGAGAATTTTATTCAGCTCCTACAGTTTTACCGACGGTGGAACGGGGGAGCATAAAACTTGATCTACATCGGAGAGATTTTACGATTAACACCCTGGCACTAAGACTGGATGGAAACCATTATGGAGAACTCCACGATTATTGGGGAGGAATGGACGATCTTAATCAGGGTTTATTAAGAGTTTTGCATTCCCTTTCTTTTGTGGATGATCCGACCCGAATATTAAGAGCGGTTCGATTTGAGAAAAGATTTGATTATGAAATCGAGCCGCGCACCCTGGAATTACTTGAAAATGCCCTCCAATTATTGGATAAAGTTTCTGGTGATCGAATTCGCCATGAACTGAGCCGCATTCTTCAAGAGGGCAATTCAATGCCGACGTTACATCGTTTAGAATCTTTAGGTGTGCTGAGTGCAATTCATCCTGATCTTATTTTTAATTCTGATATCGAAAAGCGGATTGTCTTGAAAGATAATACTCCCTCAGATAAATGGGAATTTGAACCAGTATCAGAACAATTCCCTGTCCAGCTCGCAATCGCTTATTCTTTGTGGTTGCATTCTTTGCCGAAGAATAGTATTGCTTCAATCGCAAAAAGATTGAAATTGCCTGCAGCTCTAACTAAGATAATTTTGGGGGTAGGATCCTTGACAAAAAACAGGGATGAAATTCTAGGAAATTCCCCCGGAAAGCAAACGATGACTTTTGAAGAAGTAAATCCTTTAGCCTTGTATGGGTTTTACCTGGTGGTAGGGGACAAGAAAATCAGGAAGGCGATTGATCAATATATGTCTGAATGGCGATCGATCAAACCAAGCACTTCAGGACATGATCTGCGATTGAAAAATATCCCTCCAGGACCCAAATACCATGAAGTATTAACCGCTTTAAGGATTGCACGAATTAATGGAGATGTGACTTCAGATAACGAAGAAAAAAAACTCCTGGAAAAATTGCTTAATGATTGAGAAAAATAATGAAAAAAACAATTCGAAGGGGGGGGTAATTCCTGAGTGGGCTGAAAAAGTGGTTATTCGCCCCGCAGCGAACATCGATTTGAAAGAGTTAGAATGGGAAGGGGAATTTGCTAACTTCCGCAAAGTATATGCGGAAGTTTTTGACCGAATGCAGAAAGGATTTTCGATTATGTGGGTCGCGGACCTACTTTCATGGGGAATTATCGGACAAGTTTTTGTGCAATTGGTTTCAAAATCAGCTGAATTAGCCGATGGGCATCACCGAGCTTATGTTCATTCCTACCGGGTGCGGCCAGAGTATCGCCATGCTGGTGTGGGGAGCAGGCTGATGCATACGGCAGAGGCCGATCTTCAAAAACGGGGATATAGCGAGGTTTGTCTAAATGTAGCCAAAAATAATCCGTTGGCTCGAAGGATTTATGATCATCTCGGGTATCAGGTCATTTCAAAAAACTCAGGGAAATGGTGGTATTATGACCAATATAATGAACTTCAATATGTAAATGAACCCAGTTGGCGCATGTTAAAAAAAATTAATACATAATTCTCGATCTTAGATTTCACCCCTCCACCCTTGCAACCAGTTTTAATTCATGCTAAAATCCATATGTTAGGTAGGTCAATAATACGAACGTCACCGAGAAGTGGGAATTTCCCCACTTTTCTGCTTATATGGACCAGTGGGCAATTTCAACATTTCCCCCCCAAGTTTGTATTTATAAATCAACCCACAATCCTACCTGGAGTAAGAAAGATGAAGAATGAATTTGCCTTGGCATTCAATGAAGTATTAGAAGAAAAACAACTTCCAAAAGAGGTAGTTGTTGAAGCATTGGAATCCGCGATGGTTTCCGCTTATCGAAAAACTGTGAATGCCTCAAGCGCACAACTTGTTCAAGCCAATTTTGATCTGGACTCTGGAGAGATTAAAATTTTTGCTGAGAAAGAAGTTGTTGAAGAAGTTCAGGATGAACGTACTGAGGTGACCTTAGAAGTCGCTCAAGAAGCAGATGCTGAATCGGAACTAGGAAGCATCGTTGTGGTTGAATCTACCCCCGAGAATTTTGGGCGGGTAGCGGCACAAACGGCGCGACAAGTGATCCAGCAACGAATAAGAGAAGCTGAACGTCAAGCACAATATGAACATTTCCAATCGCAAGTTGGCGAGATCATCAACGGTATCGTACAGGCGGTTGGCGGTGGAGGCATTACCTTAGGCATGGATCGAAATGCAGAAGGGACAATGCCTAGAAATCATCAAATTCGTGGTGAACGTTTTCGCAATCATGATCGAGTACGAGCCTTATTATATGAAGTGAAGCAAACCCCTCGCGGTCCGCAGATCATTCTCTCTCGTGCGCATAAGAATTTTTTGCGCCGATTATTAGAAGATGAAGTTCCCGAGATCTATCATGGTTTGGTTGAAATCCGATCGATCGCTCGTGAACCTGGGTATCGCTCCAAGGTGGCAGTTTCCGCCTTGCAACCAGGTATCGACCCTGTTGGCGCCTGCGTAGGTATTCGGGGTGTGCGAATTCAAGCAATTGTGCGTGAATTACATGATGAAAAAATAGATGTGATTGAATGGAATCCGGATCCTTCTGGACCTAATGGTTTTATTTCTAAGGCGTTAAGCCCTGCTCGAGTGAGCGGCGTTTTCCTGAATGAAACAGACGACAGAAAAACAGCGACAGTGGTGGTGCCTGAAGATCAGCTAAGTTTAGCGATTGGTCGTGATGGGCAAAACGCACGGTTGGCGGCTAAATTAACTGGATGGCGAATTGATATTAAAAGCCTTCCTGAAGCCGCTTCAGATGCAATGTTCAAATTACAGAATGAACCCGCATATGCAGATAACTCTGAAGCCACTAAAGAAATGATTCCAAAGGTGGAGGCTGTCCTAGGAAAGAAAGCAGAAGGACGCCCAGTTACCCCAGAAGAATACCAATTATTAACCCGTTTTGTGAATTTGATCGAAATAGGTGCTGCGGATCGGCGACAAGCTGAATTGAATATTCGTAAAGAACAAGAAGCTGAAGTGCGGGACTCGATTCCTGCTACTGCCTTTGATATCCCCATGGAAGAATTGGGTATTTCCCTCCGAATTGCTAATTTACTTGCTGGAGAGGGATATGCTGCCATTGGTGACTTGATGATGCAAATGGCGATCGACAAAGATGTAGTTTTGGCAATCAATGGCATGGGACCTAAGACTCTAGAAGAAATTGATACTGCAATTGAAGCTTTTGACTTCCCAGTAGTAGAAGAGGTTATAGAAGAGGTAGTGGAAGTCGACCTGGCAGAAACTGCAGAAGAAACAGAAATCGCTGAGGAAACGGAAGTGGCGGAAGAAGAAACCACAGAAGCTGAGGCTGAACCGGTTGGTGAAGAAGCAACTCAAGAAAGTGTTGAGGAGATCCAGAAAGAAAGCGAAGAGGAATTAGTTAAACCTACTCCGAAAAAGAAAGCAGCTGTACCTAAAGCCCAGCAGATCAAATTTGTTGAAGGGGAAGATGATATTTCCAAGCTTGTTCCTGCAGCTGAAAAGAAAAAGAAAGGCTCAAAGAAGGCCTTTAGAGAAATTGAATACGATCCTGATAAAGACATCACTATTGTCCGCCGTCGCCGAAAAGGTGATGCTGGATGGAGTGAGGATGATTGGGAATAGACTGATATTTTATAAATATTTTTTAGTAATTAACCCATTTATGCAGATGGTTTTTCACTAAAAGAGTTTGGGTGAACCTGTGGTGAAGAAGCAAATACCGAAACGACATATTCCTCAACGAACTTGTGTGGGATGTCGTAGTGTGCAAGAAAAACGATCATTGATCCGGATCGTTCGATCCCCGTCAGAGGGTGTTCGGGTGGATCCAAAAGGAAAGATGCCCGGAAGAGGTGCATACTTGCACGACAGCCCAGATTGTTGGCAAAAGGGGCTAAAAGGATCTTTAGCCCAAGCATTAAAAACCTCCATAAGTAAGGATGATTTAGTGTTGCTAAAAGAGTATAAAGAGACATTGTCGGTGAATAATTAAAAAATTATCGGGTTTAGAGAAAAGATTTTTTTGAAATAGCCCGTTTTTTAATAAAGGCTTTCCAAGGCTGAGAAAACCGACAAATATATCGAAAGAGAGGCAAGATGACTGAAGAAATTACTGAAAAAGAAGAAGTAGAAGGCGAAATTGTTGATAATCAAATAGAATTGCCAGCATTTATGATCGTGAGAGATCTTGCTGAAATGATTAATAGCAGCCCAATAGATATTATTAAAGTCTTGATGGCAAATGGTGTGATGGCAAATATTAATCAACAGATCGATTTTGATACGGCCGCAATTGTAGCCTCTGAATTGGGATTTGAAGCCTCCCTTGAAGTAATCGACCAACTTGAATCAGAAGATGTTGGTGAAATAGCTCTTTGGCGCCGCTTAATTTCCGCAGAAGATAAAAAAGATCTTGGCCCCCGACCACCAGTAGTTACAATTCTGGGGCATGTAGACCATGGAAAGACAACTTTGTTGGATGCCATTCGTTCAGCCAAGGTGGCTGAAGGGGAAGTTGGTGGGATTACCCAACATATTAGTGCTTATCAGATCACACATAATGATCGATTGATCACCTTTTTGGACACTCCGGGACATGCTGCTTTCACGGCAATGCGGTCTAGGGGTGCGCAGGGTGCTGATATTGTAATCTTGGTTATTGCGGCAGATGATGGCGTAATGCCCCAGACAAAAGAAGCTCTCAACCATGCGAAGGCAGCTGGCGTGCCGATCATCGTTGCAATGAATAAGATCGATCGACCGAATGCCAACCCGGAACGTTTAAAACAACAACTCGCTGAAGTAGGATTGGTGCCGGATGATTGGGACGGGGATACGATCGTTGTCCCAGTTTCTGCTATTGAAAAGACAGGACTTGAGGATCTGATGGAAGCTATCTTATTGGTCTCTGATAATACTGAGATCTTAGCTAATCCTGAGGGTCAAGTTTTTGGCACAATCATTGAAGCAGAGCGCGACAGAGCTCGTGGAGTTGTCGCAAGCATGCTGGTTCAAAATGGCACATTGAAAAGGGGCGATGTCTTAATTGCTGGTACATCCTACGGAAAAATAAAGGCAATGTTTGATTATCACGGAAATCCTATCGAAGAAGCTGGACCCTCCAGCCCTATCTCGGTTATGGGGTTCGATAATGTGCCTGAAGCAGGAGAATTTTTTAGGGTAGTTGAATCTGAAAAAGCGGCCCGTGTGATCGTTGTTGAGCGTGAACAAAAGAAAAAAGACGAAGCTGCTGCTTCTTTCAAAGTGATCACACTGGAAAATATGTTTGAAAGATTCCAATCTGGTTTAGCTCGAGAACTACGCTTGATCGTAAAAGCTGATGTCCAAGGCTCGCTTGAGCCTATTGTCTCCTCATTGAAGGCGATAAAGGCAAATGATGACGCCGGGGTGATCAATGTGCAAGTTCTTCACTCTGGAACCGGCAATATTAGTGAAAGTGACGTGATGTTGGCCAATACTTCGCAAGCCATTGTGATGGGTTTTAATGTCAGTGCTGACACTGCGGCAAGTTTATATGCAGATCGAGAAAAGATTGATATTCGTTTCTATGACATTATTTATCGGATGACCGAAGATGTCGAGAAAGCTTTGAAGGGTATGTTATTGCCAGAAGAAAAAGAAGTGACAGTTGGCAAAGCAGAAGTTAAGGCAGTGTTTAAAGTCCGGAAAGCCGGAAATATCGCCGGCAGCCGTGTAACCCAAGGTGAGATTCAAAGAAATGCATTTATTCGAGTTATGAGAGCCGGCGAAGTTCTTCATGAGAATTCGGTCAGTTCCCTAAAACACGAAAAAGACAATGTGAATGAGGTTCGCAAGGGTTTTGAATGCGGTATTGGGGTGAAGGGCTTTGATGCTTTCCAAGTTGGTGATATTTTAGAGTGTTATATTCAAGAAACGGTTCCTGTTTCTTAAAAAGTATCGAGGTTAATTGATGGTTTCTCAATCTAGAGCACTACGCATTTCTCAAAGAATTAAGGAAGATCTTGCTGAGTTGCTCTTATATGAAGTAAGCGATCCAAGACTTGCCGGTGTTTTTATCACCTATGTTAAGGTAGACAGAGAATTATCCTTTGCGAGTGTTTTCATATCTGCCTTGGAAGGGGTTGAACGCGAATCTGAAATTATTGAGGGTTTAAGCCATGCGGCAGGGTTTTTGCGACGCAAATTGGCACAATCGATTGATATCCGCTCATTTCCACAACTGCGGTTTAATTGGGACCCAATTCCAGAAAATGCGGAACGCGTCGATAAAATATTAAGTAAATTGAAATCCGAAAGTGAAGAAAATAATGAGCCAGGCAATTCTAACTGAAATAAAACAACGCCTTGAACAATCCAATAATATTTTGATCACTTCCCATATCCGACCGGATGGGGACGCGGTTGGATCAGTAATAGCTGTTGGTCTTGCATTACAAGAACTTGGCAAAAAAGTTCAAATGGTGCTGAACGATGGCGTTCCTGCAAGTTTTAGATTTCTTGAAGGTGCAGACCAGGTAACTAAATACCCAAAACAAGAATTTGATATGGTATTTGTTGTTGATTGTGGTGACCTAAATCGAGTGGGGAATGTAGTCGATTATATAAAAACGATTGATGTGAACATCGATCATCATCCCACAAACCCAAAATTTGGCGAATTGAACCTGGTGCAATCCGATGCAGTTTCCACTACGGAAATTCTTATCGAGCATTTTCCGGAGCTAGGATTTCCGTTTACTCCGGGAGTTGTGGATGCATTAATGACCGGTTTAGTCACAGATACCCAAGGGTTTAAAACCTCAAATGTGCATGCGGGAGCTTTAAGAAGAGCTGCAGATATGATCGAAAAAGGTGCTGATCTTCCCGATCTCACATATCGAGTACTAACTCGAAAATCGTTTGAGGCTGTAAGTTATTGGGCTGCAGGGTTGTCTTTAATTGAAAGGGAAGGACCTTTCGTATGGGCATCGCTGACATATCAGGATCGCAAAAAAGCAAACTATAATGGAAGAGATGATGCAGACCTTGTAAATTTCCTTTCCCGAATTGAAGGGGCAAATGTGGCATTGGTTTTCATTGAACAAACAGATAATGAAGTAAAAATCAGTTGGCGAGCAAAAAATGGCTATGATGTTTCCAAGATAGCCCAGGTTTTTGGCGGTGGCGGGCATGTTGCGGCTGCTGGGGCCACAGTTGAAGGTAATTTACCTGAGGTGCGGGATAAGGTACTCAAAATTACTAAAGAAACCATTCTCGATAACAAAAACTAATTTATAAAGTCATAAAAATGCTAATTTTGGAAAAAATCTTAAAATGTTGTAGGATAAGGATAAAATGATCGAATTATTAATGCAATTAAAAAAATCCTTGGGAGGATATGATGGATAATAATGATGTCAAAAATGTTGTATCCGGGGTGATGGTAGTTGATAAACCTGTTGGGTTAACCTCTCATGATGTGGTTCAAATTATACGACGAGGAACTGGTATTCGACGTGCTGGGCATACTGGCACTCTTGACCCCCGTGCCTCAGGTGTTTTGGTAATATTGCTTGGCCCTGCAGTCCGTTTAAGTGAGTTTGTATCAGCATCTAATAAGCGTTATCAAGCAACCATTCGATTGGGAAGCAGCACCGATACATATGATGGTGAAGGCGAACCAACTGAAGAAATGCCTGTAAATGTTGATGAGGAAGAATTCACAAAATTGATCCAAGGTTATGTTGGAGAGATCGAACAAGTTCCCCCACCTTATTCTGCTGTAAAAGTGGATGGTAAGAAGGCTTATGAAAAAGCTCGTGCAGGTGAAGAAGTTGAATTAGAACCTCGGATTATAAATGTCCATAATTTGGATGTTTTAGAATGGGCTCCCCCAGAGGTTGTGATCGATGTACATTGTTCATCAGGCACCTATGTACGCTCGTTGGCAAATGATGTAGGTGAGGAATTAGGAATTGGGGCTCATTTGGTTGGATTGCGAAGAACAATGAGTGGTCAGTTCTCCTTACGCCATTCAGTATCACTCCGACGATTGAAAGAAGCCTTTGATTCAGGTACTTGGGCGGAGTTTCTTGTTCCGGCTGCCGAAGCTCTTGGAGATTGGTTTACGATAACCATGGATGCAGATCTAATGGAAAAGGTACGCCACGGACATCGTTTCCCAGTTGAGGGAGATCATACTGGATGGGCTCGAGCGGTCAGTGAGCAGGGCGATCTTGTGGCTTTGCTTGAGGTGATCGAAGAGACCAATGAATGGCAACCCAGAAAAGTTTTCTTCACGACATAATCTAGATCATGCAGCATTATTATGGATTAAATGATGTTGCATTAAATAACGCCTGGTTGACCATTGGTGCCTTTGATGGTGTACACCTTGGCCATAGAAAAATAATAGATCAAATTACTGCCGAAGCCCATCAGAACGAGGCTCCGGCAGTTTTGCTTACATTCTATCCTCACCCATCCACCGTGATTCACGGTCCACGCGAGTCTTTCTATCTAACCCTTCCCGATGAAAAAGCAAAGTTGCTAGAAAACACAGGGTTAGATGCAGTGATCACATATCCATTTGATGGTGATGTAGCGTCACTATCTGCCAGTGAATTTCTTGCTGGATTGAAGGAACATTTAGGATTCCAACATTTATGGATCGGGCATGATTTTGCTTTGGGGAAAGGAAGAGAAGGTGATGCTCAACTTCTAAAAAAAATTGGGGAAGAGATGGATTTTGAAGTTCGGGTAATTGATGCATTTGAAATCAAAGAAGGTATTGTCTCCTCAAGTAGAATTCGGAATCTTCTAGATGAGGGATATATTGAAGAGGCCAACGAGCTTTTGGGACGTCCGCATTTTGTAATTGGCGAAGTGATCATGGGGGATCAACGGGGTAGAACGATTGGTATTCCTACAGCAAATTTGGAAATAGATAAGATCAGGGCAGTTCCGGGGGCAGGTGTTTACGCCTGCATTGCGGAGTTTGATGGGCAAGAATTCAAAGCAGTTACTAATGTGGGGGTACGACCCACTTTTGAAACAGAGCCTGTTGCCCCACGGATTGAGACGCATCTTTTGGACTTTCACGGGGATATATATGGTAAAAATGTTGAACTAAAGTTCTTGGCTCGTTTGCGTGACGAAAAACGGTTTGAGAATATTGATGCCTTGGTTACCCAGATTCAATTGGATATTGCCATCGCGCAGGAGATTTTTACCCATATGGAGGTTTAGCATGAAGCAATATTTGGAACTAATGCAACATGTTTTAGACAATGGGGTAGAAAAAGGAGATCGGACGGGGACAGGTACCCGATCTGTATTTGGTCATCAGCTACGTTTTAATCTTTCAGATGGATTCCCCGTACTTACCACGAAAAAATTACATCTTAAATCTATTATCTATGAGCTTTTATGGATGTTGCAAGGAAGCAGCAACGTGCGTTATTTGCAAGAAAACGGTGTGCGTATATGGAATGAATGGGCTGATGAGGAAGGGGAACTAGGACCCGTTTATGGTGCACAATGGCGCTCTTGGACCGGCGCAGATGGCGTGGTGGTCGATCAGATCAGTCGATTGATCGAGGATATTGATCAGAAGCCAAATTCACGGCGATTGATCGTAAATTCGTGGAATGTGGCTGAGATCGAAAAAATGGCTCTTCCCCCCTGCCATATGATGTTTCAATTCTATGTGGCTAATGGAAAACTGTCTTGTCAACTATATCAACGATCGGCCGATATCTTTTTAGGGGTTCCCTTTAATATCGCTTCCTATGCCTTATTCACGATGATGGTTGCCCAAGTATCTGGCCTTGAAGCCGGAGATTTTGTACACACTTTTGGGGATGCCCATTTATATAATGACCATATGGAACAAGTTGAAACCCAATTGGAAAGAACGCCTTTTCCTTTGCCTAAAATGAAAATTAATGAAGACGTGAAGTCGATCTTTGATTTCAAATTCGAGGATTTTAATTTGTTAGATTACCAAGCTCATCCACATATAAAGGCTAAAGTTTCGGTATGATCATTTCAATGATCGTGGCAGTTAGCGAGAATGGCGTGATTGGAAAAGATGGCGATATTCCATGGCGGTTGTCGGCTGACTTACAGCGATTTAAACATCTGACGATGGATCATCATCTCGTCATGGGGCGGAAAACCTACGAGTCTATTGGCAAGCCCCTTCCAGGAAGAAAAATGGTGATCGTCACGCGCCAAGAAGATTATTCAGCTCCAGGTTGCGAGGTTGTGCACTCTTTGGAAGAGGCGCTCTCCTTGGCAGAGAAAGCTGGTGAAACGGAAGTTTTCATCGCAGGTGGGGCGAGCATTTATGCTGAGGCATTCCCCTTGGCTCAGAGACTTTACTACACCCAAGTTCATGATGAGGTAGATGGGGATACTTTATTCCCGACGTTTGCTGAAGAAGATTGGCAGATGATCGAAAACGTGGAGTATCCAGCGGACTTGCGAAATGATTATAGTTTTACATTTACCTCTTTAAAGCGAAATTCAGAATAGCCTAAGATGTCCAATAACGATGATCTGTTTAATGATAAATCAGAAGATTATGCCAGAGCACGCCCTAGATACCCCCAACAAATTTACAAATTCCTAGCTGAACAATGTGTTAGTCATGAGAGCGTGTGGGATGTTGCTAGTGGAAATGGGCAGGCGTCCCTTGGGCTGACTAAATATTTTGACCATATTGATGCGACGGAGATTAGTGAAAATCAGATCGCGAATGCATTTGCCCACCCCAAAATAAACTATTCAATTCAAGCGGCGGAAAAGACGAATTTCAAATCGAATAGTTTTGATCTTATCTGTGTGGCTCAAGCCTTACACTGGTTTGACCATAAAAAATTTTGGCCAGAAGTTAAACGGGTTTTAAAACCAGACGGCATTTTTGCGACTTGGGGATATTCTTGGATCTTGCTGGACGCAGAATTTGAACGAATTTTCAAAAGATTTATTTTAGATATCATTGAACCCTATTGGGCTGATGAAATTCAATTCCTTTGGAATCAGTATCAAGAGATCACTTTCCCCTTTAAGAAAATTGAAGGTCCAGAAATCGAGCTGAGTGTAAATTGGAATTTGTATGAATTATTTGAATATGTGCGGACCTGGTCTGCTGTATCCCAGTGTATAAAAAAGCAGGGATCAGCTTTTATTGAAAAGGCGTTTGAAGAAGTTGAAAAATATTGGGGAGACGCAGAAGAATTAAAAGACATAAAAATGAATTTCTTTTTAATCGTTGGAAGAAATGGGGTTTGATCCATTGTTTTATTCTATAAATAAAATATGCTAATTCTTGTCTAAAAACCAGAGAAATAGGCCATTAATTACTGAGAAGAAATCCTTATTATAGTGATTATTCCTGCTGTTAGATGAACACCTAATTCTGTGGTATCCTTGCTTTTGTGACTAAAAATGAGCTAACTTCCGAGAAATACGGGGAAATTTACCAAAAATTTAATTCCCCTATCACGGCTTTAGATTGCGGGAAAAGATGTGGTCCACATAATGTGGGTGGGAAACCTTTTTGCTGCGATATTTGTCATTCAGTCCCCACAGCTTACGACAATGAATGGAAATACCTCCAACCGAAAACAGATCTTTGGCGGCCTTGGAATGCGGAAACTTGTGAAGAGTCTGTCAAGGAAGCTCAAGAAGAATTTGACAGTTTAAGGGAAGAAACACCTGACAATATGATTCTGCTAGAATGCTTAGGACCGGATGATTGTCAACGCGAGTTTCGAACACTAATATGTCGCCAATTCCCCTTTTTCCCCTATGTGGATTCGAATGGTGTTTTTATTGGATTATCTTATTATTCGGAGTATGAAGAAACTTGTTGGGTAATCAGTAATCTGCAAGTTGTAACGGATCAGTATAGGCAGGAATTTATACAAACGTACGACAAGTTGTTTCCATTAATGTCAAGAGAACTTAACGCATATCAATATCATTCCGAGCATATGCGAGAAAAATTTAGTAAAGAAAACAGAAAAATCCCTCTGCTACATCGTAATGGGGAGAATTATCTAATCGATCCTCAGAGCGAGGCATTAGAAAAAATCAATCTTGAGTCCACAAGAAAATTTGGCCCTTATAAAATTATGGCAGAGATGCCATTTCCGGATGAAATCGAATGAGTGTAAGCAAAAAAACTCAAGATCTGCCTGCTGAATTCACCTTACCCAATCGTTACCCCACCAATCGTTCTGGCCCTGAACGCTGGTTGTTTTCCCATTTCCTAAGATATTGGCCAATTGGCATTTTGCTACTTCTTGGGGCTTTTGGGAATGCGGCCTTGGCTGCATATGTGCCCATAAAAATTGGGGAGGCATTTGATGCAATATTAAATGATCCGCCAAAAACTAATTTATTGCTTGGTTTTTTCTGGGCGGTAGTGATCAGTCAGCTTATTCGTGGTGGGCTTCAATTTGTAAGAAATTTTGGGGCAGAGTGGTTGGGCCAATTATTTGAACGTAATGTTCGCGATGAGCTTTATGTGAGCTTGTTGGGCAAAAGTATGACCTTCCATAATTTACAGTTGGTGGGAGAAACAATGGCCCGGGCAACAAATGATGTCCGAGAAATAAATTTCATGCTCAACCCTGGGATCAATTTGGTGATTGGATCAGGAAATTTTCTAATTCTTCCCATGTTGGTTTCATGGCGTTACCATCCTTCATTGGTCATCATTCCAGCCATTTTCGTACTCGTATATATCATTTCAATCAAACAATATTTGGGAGAACTCCAGCCAATCACTAAGGCTGTTCGTGATTCCTTCGGCACTATGAACACTAGGCTTGCAGAGGCGATCGATGGCATTGAAACTGTTAAGAGTATGTCAGAAGAAGAAAACGAAGTAAAACGGTTTCAGATTAATGCGGGAGTATTTCGGAATGCATTTGTACGCCAAGCAGATGTGGAAGCAAGATTTTTACCCTTGTTATTCATGGGAATCACTCAAGCCGCAGGATTGTTGCATTCTCTGATCCTTTTTAAACAAGGATTGATCCAAGTGGGAGATGTGGTGGCATATTTTGGATTATTGCAGCTATTTGGATTTCCAACTTTTGTTTCCTTATTTGCTTACTCCCAAGTTTCACTAGGTATGGCAAGTACCAGGCGTATTCTTGAATTGATTAACGAGGAATCTGATCTTGACCAAAATGAATCAGGATTTGCTGAAGATATTAAAGGTAGTGTCGAATTTAAAAACATTTCTTTTGCTTATGATAAAAATGAAAATGTACTAAATAAGATTAATTTTTCAGTTGAACCAGGACAAACCGTGGCGATCGTGGGGCAAACTGGGGGAGGGAAAACCTCCTTGGTTAAATTGGTTAACCGGATTTATGATGTAAGTGCTGGACAGGTATTGGTGGATGGGATTGATGTGAGGGACTGGCAGTTGGAATCTCTCCGCCATCAGGTTTCGATCATTGAGCAAGATATTTTCCTTTTTTCCCGATCGATCGCTGAAAATATTTGTTTTGGTCAGCCGACCGCCACACGCGAAGAAATAATTGAAGCTGCTAAGGCGGCCCAAGCAGATGAATTTATCTTGGAATTTAAAGATGGCTATGATACTGTCATCGGAGAACGCGGGGTAACGCTCTCGGGAGGGCAACGTCAGCGCTTAGCCCTTGCTAGGGCTTTTTTGACGGATCCAAGAATTTTGGTTTTGGATGATTCAACCAGTGCGATCGACAGTGCAACAGAGGACAAGATCCAAAGGGCGATCTATGCCGCTGCAAAGGGGCGCACAACATTAATCATTACCCACCGTCTTTCTCAAATTCGTTGGGCTGACTTGATCGTGGTATTGCGACAGGGAAAAGTTGCAGCAGTGGGTACACATGAAGAACTGTTGAAAACCTCGGAAGCTTATCGCCAAATATTTAGTGAGTAACAGGGTTTAGTTATGGGATTTTTCTCAAATTTAGATGTGGAAGCATATGACCGTCAATATTCTGACAAGGATCTTATTCAGCGTATCGGTTCATATTTCCGGCCCCAGAAAAAAAGGTTGATCGGAATTGCAATTTACCTGATCTTGATCGCGTTTTTAGCCGCGGCAATCCCCATCATTGTAAGTAACACAATTGATAATATGGAAGGGAATGCGGAAGGCACTACGATTTATTTATTAAGCGGGGCGATATTCTTATCAGGTATCTTTGTGTGGTTTGCTAATTGGATTGCAAGGAGAATGACCGGAAGGACCATCGGAGATGTAGTACTTCAGATCCGGAGCGATGGCTTTAAGGCGGCGGTTTCCCACGATCTGTCCTTTTATGATGAGTTTTCTTCCGGGCGGATCGTCTCTAGAATTACTTCTGATACCCGTGAATTTGGCCAAGTTGTCAAATTAATCACGGATCTTGTCTCCCAAGTTTTTCAGGCGATTATCCTTGGGGTAGCATTAATAATCATTGAACCCAAGTTGATCCTTTACATCTTGGGTTTTCTGCCTATTGTATTTTTTGTTGCTTTAGCCTTTAGAAAGTGGGCCCGAATTGTGACCAAACGGGGGATGCGGGCAATGGGTAATGTGAATGCGGCGATCAAGGAAACGATTAGTGGTATAGGGGTGGCAAAGAATTTCCGTCAAGAAGAAATGATCTTTGGTGAATTTGATAATTCCAATCAAGCCTCTTTTAAAACCAATTTACAAAGGGGGTTTGTCTTAGCATTAATTTTTCCAACGCTTAATGCACTTTCTGGTGTTGGAACAGCGATGTTGCTTTACGTGGGGGGAATGGAGGCCGCAAAAGGCGTGGTAACCGTGGGGGCTTGGTTCCTCTTTTTGCAAAGTCTGGATCGTTTCTGGTTTCCAGTATTAAATCTTTCTGCATTTTGGACGCAACTTCAATCAGGGCTTTCTGCAGCAGAACGAGCATTTGCTTTAATTGATGCCGAATCAAAAGTGATTCAAATTGCGAATAACGATGTCCCACGATTGAAAGGGAAGGTTTGTTTCAAACATGTTCATTTTCGATATACCGAACAAGAACAAATCCTGAGTGATTTTAATATTTGCATTGAGGCAGGAGAGAATTTGGCTTTGGTTGGTCATACCGGAGCAGGAAAATCTTCGATTGCTAAACTAACCTCAAGGTTTTATGAATATCAAGACGGCATGATTGAAATTGATGGTCTAGATATCCGTAGTTTTGACCTAGCAAAATATCGTCGCCAGTTAGGAATTGTGTCCCAGGTGCCCTTTTTGTTTTCTGGAACCGTTTCCGAAAATATTCGATATGCGCGTGAGGATGTGACAGAAAGCGAAATGTTGACCCTGGCAAAGAAGATCGGTGATGGGGCTTGGTTAGAAACGTTACCCCAAGGCTTTGAAACTGAAGTTGGAGAACGCGGGGGCAGGTTGTCGATGGGCCAGCGACAATTGGTTTCATTATTGCGGGTGCTGGTTCAAAACCCAGCAATCTTTATATTGGATGAGGCCACCGCAAGCATCGACCCTTTCACTGAATGGCAGATCCAACAGGCGCTTAATTTAATTTTGGAAAATACCACCAGTATTTTGATCGCCCACCGGTTATCTACAGTAAAAGCAGCAGATCGAATCATCGTCTTGGAAGATGGAGGAATCATTGAAGAAGGCAACCATGACAGCCTGCTTGCAAATGAGGGCCATTATGCAGATTTATATAACACTTATTTCCGTCATCAAAGTTTGGATTATCGACCTCCAGGATTAGACGAAACGCTTTCTTCAATATAGTTATTTACTATGGGGGAACAGGAGCAGGGGAAAACATATCCTTATTAATTTAGAATAAGCGAATACAAGTTATAATTATTTTTATTAGACCTCTTTGATAAAAAATATGCGAAGTTGAAAAGGAACCATTATGAATGAAAATAATTTCGAAAAAGAACCCGAAATTCCACCAGTGGAAGCTGTTGAGATTCCGGTTCCTGTTGAAGAACCAGTTGTTATAGAAGACGAACCTAAAAAAGAAAAATTACCCCCTACAAAATTTCAAAAAAACCTTCGAAAAGCATTAATTTGGGCGGTGGGTATTCTTGCAATTTTCTTGGCAGGGGTGATCACAAATCAGGTGATGCGCTATAAACCCTTTGAAGCAACTGTTGCAGAAAATGAAATACTCGTTCAAGAGGCTCATGAAGAGGAAATTATTGAGTTACAACATGAAATTGGTGGATTAACTTCCCATCGAAACTTTTTGAATGTGCTCGTAGATGTGAACAACGCGCGAATTGCCCTCTTTCTAAAAGATATTGATGGGGCAAAAATAGACCTATTAAACACACAAGAGAGCTTGAGTGATATTCACGCTGATATTGCAAGATATGATTCCACATTGGCAGAAAGCATGTCCAAACGATTGAGCCTGATCATATCTGGGTTGGAAAGAGATTCTGAAACTGCGATCATTGACCTGGATTTGCTAACCAAAGATTTATTGGAGATCGAATCCGTATTATTTGATGATTAGCCATTGTTGAAATAGTTAATGATTTAATTCCACAGAAAAGTTAAGCGCAAGAGGGGTCTATATTTATGCAGTTTACAATTACAAAATCTGACTTTTTATTCTATATGGATGCGCCGCGCCATTTGTGGGCGAAAAAGCATGGGCAATTAGACAATTACGTTCCTTCACCCTATGACCAACATTTGATGGCACAGGGGCAAGAAATTGAAAAATGGGCTGAGCGCTATATCCAAGAAATTGTTTTATCCGAATATAACTCCCCAATAATTTTTGAAGCGCAGAGAAAGTTTGTTGATAAACATTTTGAGGTAATCGTCGATGGATTGGTATATGACCCCGACTCGAAAATGTATGACCTTTATGAGATAAAGAGTTCTACCTCAGTAAAAACAGAACATGTTTATGACGCGACCTTTCAAAGCATAGTATGCGAAGCAAATATTCCTCTTCGAAAAACTTATCTTGTTCATCTGAATAAAGACTATGTTCGGGATGGAGAAACTGAGCTTGAGAAATTATTTGCGGTTGAGGATCTCAGTGAAGAGGTGGCTGCAAAAAAAGAAGAAATACTCCTCCTTCGAGAGCAAGCCTGGCGAGATATTTCTTTGGATAGTTATGAAAGTGTTCAAGATTGCCTAAAGCCTAATGATTGTCCCTGTAAGAAGCTCTGTCACCCCAACCTGCCTGCTGATCCGATCTATAATCTCCCCCGATTACATAAGAATAAAGCACGGGATTTAAAGTCAAAAGGGATTCTATCGATAAAAGACATCCCCGACGGGTATAAATTGTCAGATAATCAGCAGTTGCATCTTAAGGTAGTTAAAAGCGGAAGGCCTTTTCTTGATACTGCGGCAGTGGCATCTGAATTAGCTCAACTATCTCCCCCCATTTATTTCTTGGATTATGAAACCTATAACCCCGCAATCCCTTGGTTCGATGGTTATCATCCTTACCAACAGGTTGTATTTCAATACTCACTCCATATTTTTCGGGGAGAGGGAAGCGAGTTAGAACATTTTGAATGGGTGGAAACGGGAGCAGGTGATCCCGCTTTAAAAATACTAGAAAGTTTAGCAGAGAATATCGGGGAAACAGGATCTGTTGTGGTGTGGAACAAATCTTTTGAGGCTGGGCGAAACCGGGAAATGGGATTGCTTTATCCCCAATATAAGGAATTGTTAGAGTCCATAAATGACCGCATGTTCGACCTAGCCGTACTTTTTCAAAAAGGATATTATGTGCACGCAGATTTCTTTGGCAGTTATTCGATTAAGAAAGTGCTGCCAGTCCTGGCCCCCGATGTAAATTATGATGAGTTAGCTATCCCCGATGGCACTCAAGCAATGGTGGCATGGGCTAAGATCATGGCCGGAGATCTTTCAGTTGACGAGGCTGAAAAAACAGAAAGTGACTTGTTGACATATTGCGAATTGGATACTATGGCGATGGTCCGGATATGGCAAGCTGTTCTAAAAATCCTGGAAACCTAATCCTGTAAACAAAAAATAGATTTAATCAGTAAGAGCGCATACTTGGAATGCGCTCTTACAATTTAAAGGAGAAAAAATGAGTAGACTAGTTAGGGAGGGAAAATTATCAACCCCCTAACTAGAAAGTAAACTTTGTAATATGGGATATACCCAAATGATTATGCAGGTTCTAACGATACTTGGGGGAGATCTGCTAATGCTGCATTGATCTTTTCTTCTGGGTATTCATAATCTTGCAAGCTGCCCGCTAAGTATGCTTCATAGGCAGAAAGATCGAAGTGGCCATGTCCGGAGAGGTTGAAAACGATCACTCTCTTTTCGCCTTTAACCTTGGCGTCTAGTGCCTCATCAATTGCAGCTCTGATGGCATGTGCAGATTCGGGTGCAGGCAGAATTCCTTCGGATTGGGCGAACTGAATGGCAGCCTCAAAAGTCGAAAGTTGAGGTACAGAGATTGCTTCAATGTATCCAGCATCATAGAGCGCACAGATGCTGGGGGACATGCCATGGTAGCGTAATCCACCCGCATGAATTGGGGCAGGTACAAAGGAATGTCCGAGGGTATGCATTTTTACGATTGGCGCCATTTTTGCAGAATCCCCATAATCAAAGGCATATTTACCTTTGGTCAAAGACGGGGTTGCTTGTGGTTCTACCGCTAATAAACGAGTTTTTTGTCCATTGCGAATGTTTTCTCGTAAAAACGGATAAGCAATGCCAGCAAAGTTGGAGCCACCACCAATGCAGCCAATGACCACATCCGGATATTCTCCAGCGAGATCCATCTGTTTGATCGCTTCCTCACCAATGATCGATTGATGGGTGAGGACATGTCCTAGGACAGATCCTAAGCTGTATTTCTTCTCTCCACCAGATGTGGCGGCTACTTCAACTGCTTCTGAAATGGCAATACCTAAGGATCCGGAATGGTTAGGATCTTCTGCAAGCAGGGATTTACCAAATTGTGTGCGGTTCGAGGGGCTGGCATAAACATCTGCACCAAAAGTTTCCATAAATATACGGCGATAAGGTTTTTGTTGATAAGAGATATTGACCATATAAACTTCTAAGGGCATATCGAACATTTTGCAGGCCATCGATAAGGCCGATCCCCATTGTCCAGCACCGGTTTCGGTTACGATCGCTTTGGTACCTTCTGCCTTGTTATAAAATGCTTGGGCGATAGCAGTATTAGGTTTATGGCTGCCTGCTGGTGATACACCTTCGTATTTATAGTAGATATGGGCAGGAGTGTCTAATAATTTTTCTAGACGTCGTGCGCGCATTAATGGTGTGGGGCGATATAGTTTATAGATCTCTTGAATTTCTTCAGGAATATCAATATATTGATCTGTACTGACTTCCTGCATAATTAGTTCCATTGGAAAAAGAACAGATAAGAAATCGGGGGTGACGGGTTCTTGAGTTTGAGGATTTAATATGGGTGCAGGGGCCACTGGCATATCTGCATTCACGTTGTACCATTGCTTTGGCATGTCATTTTCACTGAGGGTATATTTTGTTTGGTCTGTCATCGTAAGTCTCCTGTCGAATAATATTTCTTTATAAATTTGATTTCAATTTCTATTTGATCATTTAGGATTTGAAAGATCCCTTCAAGGTGGAAATCTTGATATATACATATCTGCTCCTAAAGGAAACCTAAGGGAGGCTTTTTTAAAAATTCATGCACCTCTTTTTTCTTATTTTCTTTATTGCCATCGAATAACCCTAGTTTAGCTTGAACCGCCATTAGGCTTGGGGGTCTTTGAATTTCTTTTTTTGTTTTATTGCTTTTTTTCTTCTCTGACATTGCCTTCTCCTTTGAATAAATAATCTTTAGTTATGGAATGGCTTATCACCTGCCAGATTCTAGCGTGATCTGGGGTTTTGGTGATCCAAAAATTTTTATGATTTTTTCTTTTTCAATAGCTGGTCCTTAATAAAAAAACAGCCCTCATCCCAAAGGGGACGAAAGCAGTTATGCATTCCGTGGTACCACCCCGGTTAAGTGGCTTTAAGCAAAAATCCTCCTGTGATGCGATAGGGGGATTGTTCAAAAGCCAGCTTCACTCGAGCAGAGTGCGGCAAAGTTTTTTGTTTTGCGATACTCCTCACCTTGATAACGGGGTGTTTCCGGCATCGGCTAATTGGGGAACCCTTTCACCTTGCAACTCTGAGGACCATTCATCGTCGTCGTGCGTGCGGGGTTTTCACTAATCCTCGCTCTCTGGTCCGTCGTTTCGACGCTTACTATTCCTCTTCACAGTCTTTGATTTGGCGTATGCAGTAACCCGAAGGTTACGAATGTTTCGTAGTTTATATCATTTTCTACTAAGGTTTGTCAAGGAGCAAAACTTTGCAACTTAGATATCTTTTGTCGTTTTTCTAAAATAATACGATAACTGGGAAAAATAAACCCCATAACCTGATCTACGGATTTGGGGTTTTATTCAAAAGAAGTATAATGAAATTAGGAAAAGCAAAAGCGATTAGGAAGGAAAAATGAAACAAGATAAATTTTTAATCGTCATTATTATTACGGTGATCATATTAATGATCGTTGCCGTGGGGGTGTTCTCTGTTCGACAAAATTCACAAGATTATGTAAACGAAGATACACCCGAGGGAATTGTGCATAACTTTGTCTTTGCGATACAGCAAGATGATTTTGAAAGGGCGTACTCCTATCTTTATGAGGCTGAAGGAAAACCAACCTTATCTGAATTCCGTCAATACTATAAAAGTAATAATCTAGTCAATATTGGGGCTCAGATTCAAGGAAGCGAGATCTTCGATCAACCTAAAGGAGATCCAATCGCTGCGGTTGATCTAATTGTAGTCCGATCAAGTAACGAACCTTTTAGCGGTAGTAGTCGATATTCCGATTCTGTTAGTTTACAGTTTCAAAATGGAGAATGGAAGATCACAAATTTCTCCTATCAACTTTGGTTCTGGGACTGGTATCAGGAAGAATAAGCAGAAATTTCTAAGTACGATAATTTATTAATTCGAAAAGAGAGATAACATGAAAACGATACGAAGAATATATATTTATTTGGTTGCATTCATCAGTTTTGAATTGACTGCCTGGGCGATCATTGGTCTGGTGCGTTCAATCTTTGATACTACTTCCATAGGTGGAAATACAGCTGATCTTGCACAAGCGCTATCTATGATCGTGGTAGGAGGAGTCGTATTTGGGATTCATTGGCGCATGGCTCAAAAAGACGCTGCCGAAGATCCTAAAGAAAGGCTTTCTACGGTTCGAGCGATTTTCTTCTATGCCCTATGGGCATCCTTAATCGGACCTGTTGTCCAAAATTTATTAGCCATCATCTATAGGGGCTTGAGTGCAATTTTTGATGTCCCAATAAATTCATATGCTTTCGCTGGTAACCAGATTGCCTCAGATAATATTATTGCTGTCGTGGTAAATATCGGGTTAGCGACCTACATATTCTCCTTGATGAAGAATCATTGGAAAACCGAACCGGATGTAGATGCATTTAAAACAGTGAGAAGAATATTCAGATATGCCTGGATGCTATACGCATTGGGCATGACACTTGCTGGCATTCAACAGCTTTTAAGTTATCTATTTGGCGGTTTTGGCACTATTGGCTTTGGTGCCACACGAACTTTGGTTTGGGGAATAAGTTATTTGCTGATCGGGTTACCCTTATGGATCAACATTTGGCAATTGATCGTTGATTCCCTCAAGGATTCTGGAGAACGGGAATCCTTGCTGCGCCAGATCATTTTATATATCATAACTCTCTTGGGTGCAATTCTTTTCTTATTTGTGTTTGGGATCCTTGCAAACGAATTTTTGCAAACCATCTTTATATCAAAAGTGAGATTTAGCGATTTCTTCTCTCGCGTAGTAGAAGCTGTAGCAATTTTGGTTCCAGCACTTTTAACTTGGATATATTTTAATAGGGTCTTAAAACAGGATCGCGCTGCAGATCCTCACATCACCCGACGGTCTGGAATGAGACGGCTGTATATTTATATCCTATCCTTTTTGGGTATTCTAACCACTTTCATAGGTTTAGAAATTTTAGTTGTTTTCATAGCAGATGTTCTTTTTGGGGATAACTATCTGGTTGGAAATGGGTGGATAAATGAGTTGATCAATATCTTTGTGTTGTTGGCAATAGGAATCCCTGTTTGGTTGAGGCATTGGTTGCCGATGAACAGTGAAGCAGCTGAACAGAGTGAAGCAGGTGATCATGCCCGCCGATCCTTAAATAGAAAAGGATATTTGTACATCATTTTATTCCTGGGCGTGATCGGAATTATGTTCATTGCAGGGAGTTTACTCTTTTTGATCATTAGCACCGTATTAGGAGATCCGCCTGATAATCTGGCGACCTTCCTCACACAAGTGCTAGGGTCACTGGTCTTTGTGACTATGCTAACGATGTACCATTGGCAACAACTTAGGGCTGACAATAGCAAGTCTTCCGTATCTTTATCTGCACAACATGCCGAGTTTTCTGTGCTTATTTTGGAATCAGGGGAGGAAGAATTCACGGCACGATTGCTGAAAGAATTTAAGGAAGAAGTGCCTAGTATGCCAGTATCTGTGCAAGCAATTGGAAATAAGTTTGCAGAAAACGCAGAAAGTGTGGATGCGGTCCTTTTCCGATCTAGCTTGCTAACCAGTCCAACAAAAGAGATTAGTGATTGGTTGACAAAATTTGAGGGAACTCGCGTGATAATTCCTGATGAAACAGATCATTGGGTCTGGGTTGGGCTTTCAGGAGGCAATGAGGAGAAATGGATAAAAAATGCGGTTCAGTCAATTGAAAAAATTTCTGAAAAGCAGGTATTTTCCCTATCTGGCAGATCTCCTTGGATCTATGTACTGCTGGGATTGTTCGGGCTTCCATTGCTTTGTGGGTTGATTAATTTTATTGCTGAAAACGCTTTTTAGCCGTCAAAAATTGTATTAAAAAAGCAAAAGAAACAATTAAAATTACGACCAGATTTACTCAGACAAATTGAAACTTAGAGCTGTTAGTGTAGATATTCTGGTATTTTTAGGACTAACGTTGTATACTTTTTAATATCTTATTTTAAAGGGCTGTGAAGCATGAAAGTATCCGTATTACAAGAAAACTTGGCCCAAGGGTTAGGAATTGTATCCCGTGCAGTATCTTCACGAAGTACACTTCCAGTCCTAGCCAACATTTTAGTCAAAACAGAAGATGGAAGATTGCGCCTATCTGCCACAAACCTCGAAATTGGGATCACATGTTGGATTGGGGCGAAGATTGAAGAGGAAGGCTCCACAACGGTTCCCTCCCGAACATTTTCTGACTTGGTCGGTACTCTCCCAAATGCCCAAGTGGATATGTCCTTGAACACCCAATCTCAAAATCTAAATGTGAATAGTGGCCCTTCGAATACAGATATAAAATGTATTGATTCCCAGGAATTTCCACCCATGCCCAAACCGGAATTGGATGGTGGGGCAGAGTTTAATGTGAAAGACCTCAAGGAAATTATTCGTCAAGTGGTGTTTTCGGCCTCCACTGATGACGCACGCCCAGTGTTAACCGGGGTGTTGTTGGTCATTGAAGGCAACAAATTAATCATGGCTGCTGCCGATGGTTTTCGCCTTTCTGTTCGAGAAGCAGAACTGTCTCAAGCTGTTGAAGCACCGATTCGGGCAATCATACCTGCCAGAGCACTGATGGAATTGGCCCGGGTTGCTGGGGATGGCGATGAAATTGTAACCATGTTGCTTCCCGAAGGTCGCGGTCAGGTGATCTTCAGGATGAAGAATATTGAGCTTTCTTCACAGCTTATAGAGGGAAATTTCCCAGAATACCAACAGATCATTCCAGGAAGTCATACCACTCGAACGGTGGTTTCCACAAACGCATTCCTAAAAGCTTGCAAGCAAGCTGAGATATTCGCTCGTGAAGGGTCTCATATAGCCCGAGTGAATGTAATCCCTGGAAATGAAATGCAACCAGGGACAATCGAGATTTCTGCACAATCAGAAGAAACAGGATCTAGTGAAGTTTTTGTGGACGCAACCATTGAAGGAGATGCAGTTTTGATCGCATTTAATGTCCGGTATTTACGAGAAGCCTTAGATGTCATCAGCACACCAAATGTGGCATTAGAAACTACAGCTGCAGCTGCCCCCGGGGTGTTGCGCCCTCTTTCTGAGGAAGGGTTCTTGCACGTGATCATGCCCATGCATTTGGGAAACTAGTTAAACTTCATTTCAATAACTGATCAATAGTTTTCCAGGTCTTGTTCCTCATTGGCAAGACCTGTAGTATTAAAAAACCAAGTTGAAAAAAATCTATGACTCTTCCTTCATCATTTATTGATCCCTTACTCCGAATTCATCAATCTTTAAGTCAATACCCGATCTTAAGAACAAGAATCAGATCACGAATGCGAAAAGAGATTTTCTCGCGTGGTATATTGACAGCAGAAGAGTTTAAAATTCAGGTTCGGGAACAAGCAATTTCCTCCCAATCAAGAGAAGGCATGTTGGATCCTTTTGGTGAAGAACCAGAGGACATTTGGCGAACCAGGCTTGCAAGAGTACGTTCTTATCTTACTGATTTTCATTTTGCTCACAATCTATCTTATGAGTTATATGAAGAAATCGTTCGGAAAGTGTTAGAGGAAAGGGGAGCGTTGGATGGGGATTGGTTGGCTGATTTTAATGCTGAATTGGCCCCGCAAGAATTTATAGTTGAGCAAGCGCAACAAATCAGCCTATTGCCCCCAGAAGAGCAAAAAGTATATCAAGCCAGGATGGAAGAATTGAAGGTCGTAATGATCCGAAATATGATCAGTGATCAATTGGCCTATATTAAAATCGCAAAAAAATGGTTCACGATTGAAGACTTACTGAATATTAGTGAACGGAAGAGCGGGATGGGGAAGGTAGGGGGGAAAGCAGCGGGAATGTTGTTGGCCCAACGTATTATCAAACAAATAGGAGATAAGGATCTTCAAAAATGTGTAAAAATTCCTGATTCCTATTTTTTGGCAGCAGACGTGATGTATGCCTATATGGCAAATAATAATTTGATGCATTGGGCTGATCAAAAATATCAAACGGTTGAGCAGATCCGCGAAGATGAAGATAAATTGTTGGGAGAATATCTTCAGGGAAGTTTCCCGTTGGACATTGAAGAAGAATTATTGGATATCATGAAAAAGATCGGTGGGAAACCGATGATCGTGCGATCTTCGAGTTTATTAGAAGATAATTTCGGCACTTCATTTGCTGGTAAATATGAAAGTCATTTTCTGCCCAATCAAGGAACGCGAGAAGAGAATTTCAGGGCGTTTATCCGAGCGATACAAAAAGTATATGCCAGTGTGCTATATGCGGATCCATTACTTTACCGGCGAAGCAAGGATCTGATTGATTATGATGAGAGAATAGCAATCCTGATACAAGTAGTTGAAGGGGAAAAGATCCGTGATTATTACTTGCCCCACGCGGCAGGTGTTGCGTTCAGTTCTAATTTATACCGCTGGTCTCCTCAAATTAAAAAAGAAGATGGCTTTTTACGTTTGGTCTGGGGATTGGGCACACGCGCAGTAGATCGGGTGGGGAATGATTATCCGCGCATGGTAGCCTTAAGTCACCCTATGCTGCATACCCAATCAGACGCACGCAGTATTCAAGGATATTCTCAAAAAGAAGTTGATCTGATCGATCTCAAAGAAAATGTTTTTAAAACCTTGCCGATCGAAAAGGTTTTTCATAGAAAATATCCGATAATGCGGTATATCGCTCAGGTCTATCATCAAGGATATCTAAGCCCGATCAGATCAAATCTCATCGAAGATGGGGTTGATAATTTGGTTATTACTTTTGATGAAATGTTGCGCCGGACACCACTAGCAGATAAAATGCGGCGGATGCTAAAAACCTTAGAGAAAGAATATCATAGTCCGGTGGATTTGGAGTTCACTGTAAAAGTTAAAAAACATAATACAACTTCCCCCGACGTCAGTATTGCAATATTACAATGTCGTCCCCAAAGCTCTTTTAAGGAGGAGGACGTTGCCCTTCCCCAAGATCTTCCTGAAGAAGATATTATTTTTTCAACAAATAGGGTTCTTACCCACGGCCAAATCTCCGGAATTGAGTATGTCCTCTATGTTGATGCGGGAGGTTATTTTAAATTGCCTACAAGTGCAGATAGATTTGCATTAGGGCGCACGGTAGGGATGGTCAATAGAAAACTCGCAGAGGAAAGTTTTATATGTGTCGGTCCTGGACGTTGGGGAACGATCAACCCAGACCTGGGCGTGCGAGTAGGATATTCTGAAATTTATCATACGAAGGCATTGATTGAATTGTCAGGTCAAGAAATCGGGTCTGCGCCAGAGCCTTCTTTTGGCACCCATTTTTTCCAAGATCTTATTGAGGCACATATTTACCCATTGGCTGTTTATTTGGATGATAAAGAAATGATTTTCAACCGAGATTTTTTTGATAATACCAAAAACATTTTCCCAGAAATGTTCCCTGAGGAAAAGAAATTCTTTGATAGTATACGGTTAATCAAGGTGTCAGATTTTCGTCCAAAAAGCCATATTGATATCATTATCAATGATGACGAGGGAAAAGCCGTTGCTTATCTGGTTTCTGAAGAGGAATCAAAAACCGAGGATGACCTTGTGGAGGGCGCATGAAACGATATATTGCGATAGCAGGTAATATCGGAGTTGGAAAATCGACCTTAGTGGGAAAAATTTGTAACCGGCTTGGGTGGGAACCCTATTATGAACCGGTTGCAGAAAATCCTTATTTGGAGGATTTTTACTCCAACATGGAATCCTGGTCTTTTCATTCTCAAGTCTTTTTTCTAACCCATCGCTTACGGTCTCATAAGGAATTATTAGCTAATCCTTCTTCTGTAGTACAAGACCGTTCAGTTTATGAAGATGCCGAAATCTTTGCAAAAAACTTACACCAACGGGGATATATTACCGACCGAGATTATAAAACCTATCTTGGATTATTTGAATTACTTGTTGAGATGTTAAAGCCACCAGATCTGGTGGTTTATCTGCAAGCGTCTGTGCCCACCCTAAAAGCCCGGATCGCGAACCGAGGAAGAAATATTGAGAGCAATATCTCTGAAGAATATCTGACTCAATTGAGTGGGCTATATGACTCTTGGATAGATAATTTTTCACTTTGTCCTGTATTAACTGTTCCAGCAGACGATATGGATTTTGTGGCATTCCCAGGGCATATGGAATTAATTGTTAAAAAAGTGGAAGAAAAATTAGATAATCGGGGAGAAGTAATTTTTGCCCCGGAAGATATTCGACAGTATCTTTCAAGATAGGTCTGATTAAATCAAACTTAGATCTTAAATATAAATAGAGGAATAGGTATAAGATAGGTAATAAAAGGAAAATGCTTTTTAGTCGAAATTATTCAAATATTTCGGTTTCTTCTTTCTCTTCTTCTTTCTCCTCTCCATCTCGAAATTGCACGGTAAGTTTAATTGCCGTTCTTACTTTGTCATCAATATTTACATCTACAAATTCGGGGGTAAAGACAATATCAAATCCGTCCTCAGCAAGATAACCTTTGGCTAAAACACATGCTTTCACAGCTTGATTTACGGCTCCTGCTCCAATTGCCTGAATTTCCGCGAGTTTGTTATCTCGGAAAACACCAGCAATGGCTCCGGCGACTGCAGAAGTCCTGGAATTGCTAGAAACCTTAATGATATCCATTTTGTTGCTCCTTGATAGTCCATTGAGCAGTGATGATTATTGCTGATGGATTGTCCCAAATTCATTGTACAGGATATTTTGACCCAAATCAAGAAATATTCAATCACCTAAAATCAGGTTGTTCAATCGGATAAATAGGGGAAAATTCACTCAATCTGTCCAAATTTATATGAAATTAATCAAAAAAGAGCCTAAAAAATAGGCTCTTTAAAAACTTTTTGAAACTGATTTAAAAATCAAATCTTATTGGGTCACTTGAGGTGCTTTAGGTTTTCTCATGTCGTCCAATTTCTTTTCCAGCTCAACTTTGCGCGAGTTCATAGCCTGCCCCATTTCATCTTGGAATGTGCTGATACGTTCTTTCATTTGCCCGCGTAATTCTTCGCCGGTGGATGGGGCAAGCAATAGGGCTGCAGTAGCACCAACAAGGCCTCCCATAAGAGCGCCTGTAATAAAACTAAACATCTTTTTCATTTTTTCTCCTAATTAACCCTTTTGAGGGAATAAATTTACTTATGTTTTTATTATAGAGTATATATTGCCAGCTACAAAGCTTTTCTAATTATTCATACGAATTTCTTAGAATTTTGTTGCGGAAAAGGACATTTAAATTAAAAAAGACTTCAATTTTGAAGTCTTTTTTGTATTTTTTGGATTGGAAACTAATGCCACATGTCCCCATAATCATGTTGCCCCTTAATTAGATCTCCTTCTGCGAAGCGGCTAAATCGGAAGGGATTAAGGTCAACAGTTTTACTTGTGCCATCTACAATTAGTTCAGAGAGACTTGCCCCTACCGCGGGACCGATTTTAAAACCGGTTCCGCTCATGCCGCATACTAGAAAGAACCCGTCTGGACCGGCTTGGCTGATAATTGCTCGTTGATCGGGTGTAAGGCCGTCATAACCCCCGTGGGCACTGTGTAGGCCTCCTTTTTCCATGACCGGGACACGTTTAATAATGCGGTCGATGGCGCGTTCTATAAAACCCGGTTTTGCATGGTCAGTATTATTATCTGGGTCTTCTCCCAATGGGTTGTTGTCTTCAAGGCCTACCAGAGTTAATCCGCCAGTTTCGGGCCTAAAGTACATTTCATGGGCATTGTCGATTACGGTGGGATGTGAGGATCCTATTTCTAATGGGCGCTGAACGAACATGGTGTCATGCTGCCAAGTCGTCAATGGTATATCTAAACCGACCATTTCTCCGACCTTATCTGCCCATGGACCTGCAGCGTTTACAACGATGGGGGCAGAAAAATCTCCCTGGGTGGTTTGGACACCTGACACTTTGCCATCATTGCTGAGGATACCGGTGACAGCGCAATCTTGTACAATCTTTGCACCCAGGTCTTTTGCTCGAGTCATAAAAGCTAAGGCTGTGGAGTTTGCATCCGCATATCCCGATTCGGGCTCAAAAGCCGCAAATTCGATATCCTCTGTAAAAAATGAGGGTGCCAGACGTTTAACATCGTCTCTAGTGATCAAGATCGTGGAAATGCCTACATCTTGGTGCATCAAAATGTTATTTTTTAAAGATTCGGTAAATTCAGGAGCTACGAGTTGAATAAACCCAGTGCGGGTAAAACCGCAATCTCCCCCCACGCGTTCCTCCCAGTTTTGGAAATAAGGGAAGGATGCCCAAACAAGCTCGGCTTCAGGTCGGTTGTCATAATGCATGCGAACAAGGCCGCTAGAACGTCCGGTTGCTCCGGCTGCGATGACATTTTTTTCCAAGACAATGGACTTGACACCTTTTTCCGCTAAGTGGAATGCTAGGCTACATCCATGAATTCCTCCCCCAATAATAAGTGCATCAGCTGTTTGGTTCATTCGGTGCTCCTCAGAATAAATCTATTTAGGGTTTGCTTGGTGAATCAAATTCTAATGTAGCATGGAATAAACCAGATAATCAAGGAATTGGTCTATAAATAAAGAATAAATATTGTTCCCCCAAAAATGCAAGACTGTCAAAAATATTTAAATAGTTGCTAAAAAATTTGTTTCCCATAACAGATAGCCTACAACACCAAAAAATACGAGTGCGCCTGCCATGAAAAGGGTGAACAGTCCTGCGCCAACCCATATGAGCAGGTCTTTATGGGTTTCAAAACTTTGTTGAAGACTTGGTCCACTTCCATCAAATAAAGTTGTGGTTTCAATGGGCGGTTTAATTATTTTTCTAGGGGAAGGACTTTGATTAAGAAGCAACTTGAGACGTTTTTTTGAAACCCAATTATTTGAGTCGATCTCTTGAATCATTTGATAACATTCGCGGGCTTCTTCGCTGGCATCTGCCAAATCTGCTAAAAGCAACCATCCTTCAATTAATCCAGGATTATCCTCTAATGTATCTGAGAGGATCAACTTGGCTTCATCAAAATATCCCTTATCTGCCAATGCATAGGCGTCATATATACTGTTTGTACCTTTCATGTCTTAATATTGCCATATTTTCATCTGTTCTATTATGTTGAATTCATTATTTTTGCGTGACAAGCTGGAAAGGGCAATAAGGAACAAGCAGAGGAATTCGAACTGCTTTACCGTAAAGATGCAGTATTGGTTTTTACCCGCGAGGATGTGTTTGAGGAATATATTAATAATTAGTATATATATAAAGCTAATAGTATTTCAGCTCCACCAGCTTTTATTATTAGCATAATCAACCCTGAAAGCTTGAGTATGGCCACACTCATTACAAACTAGTACCCTCCAATCTGATCCTCCAATAGGTGTGAAACCAAAATTCCGGACTTGTTGGTTATTATTTACTTTGAAAACATATTTTCCATATCCACAGTATGTACAAGGTTGTGGCTCATTTTTCCCAACAGGTGTAAATTCTTTATGAATTAGCCTCGTTGCTCTTTTTATAAGAATAGAAATATTTTTTATATCTCTTCGCATATTCGGATCAACAAGAATCATCAAATCTAAAATTCGATTAATATGTTCCATATAAATATTGTCCCATCCTAAATTTAAAATACTGTCCTCATTTCGAGACCTAAGATCAAAGGCAATGTCTCTATGTTTTTCCCTGCTAAACATTTTTCCTTTTGAAAGTAACCAATATAGAAATTTCCCCATAGAATAGACATCAACTTTATCCGAAATATTATCAAATTTACCATCTTCTAATTCTGGGGCCATAAAATTAATAGCACCTACAGCCTCATTTGTGAGGGTGACTCTTGTTCCATCATCGATATTAAAAACCAAACCGAAATCTCCAATAACGGCAGGGCCTTTCTGCGTACGCAGGAAAATATTGCTAGGTTTAATATCTCTGTGAATGATTTTTTCAGAGTGAGCTAGAATTAATCCTTGGCAAACTTCTTGAAAAATATTTAATGCAAGTTGCGGGGAATTTTCCCAAAAAGGTTCTACTTTATCTAGACTTCCTCCTGAACAATATTCAGACACAAAATACGGTTTATCACCATCAAGGTTAAAATCAATTAAATTTAGAATATTTATGTGATTAAGATTACGAATTGCTTCAATTTCATCTATAAAACGATCAATACGGTTAATATTTTTTAATCTTTTTAATACATAATGAATTTCTCCCTTTCCCAGCAAATCTTTCACAAGATATGTATGGGCTTGCCCACCTTCACCAAGAGCTTTAATAGTTTCCCATCTATCATTGTAGGTTTTTGGCATTTTTTCTCCCTTTTATAGTATCCATTTAATTTTTGAAAACAATTAACTAATAATCATATTTTACTATTTTTTTCTTACCCCTTGCCAAAACTCACATTTTCCTAGATAATTAAGGTGCTGCTTGGACCAACCCTGGCCGAGACGGTGGAAGAGTAATAATAAAATAGTTTAGGATTCAATCCTGAGTAAGCCTCAGGTAGTTTTCTATCTTCCCTCCGTTTTGCCAACCCGAGCAGACGGATTTTTGTTTTATAGGACTCTACTAGTAAAGAGGGCACCATGACGACCACACCATTAAAAAAATATGGGGGCGAAATACGCAAAAAAATCACCACCCGCAGCTTTCGTTTAAAAAAGAAACGCGGTGAAGCGATCACGATGTTGACCGCATATGATTATCCCACAGCGATGGCAATAGATAAGGCTGAGATCGATTCGATCTTGGTCGGCGATTCCTTGGGGATGGTCGTGCTCGGATATGAGAACACTTTGCCAGTCACGATGGAGGACATGCTCCATCATTGCAAGGCTGTGTCTCGGGGAGCAAAGAATCCGCTATTGATCGGAGACATGCCCTTCATGTCTTACCAAAGCGATGTTTGGACGGCAGTCGAAAATGCGGGGCGATTTTTACAAGAGGCAGGGATGGATGCAGTAAAGCTTGAAGGGGGCAGAGAGAGGGCAGAGGCAATTCAGAAAATGGTCTTGGCAGGTATTCCTGTAATGGGACATATTGGGCTTACCCCTCAAAGCGTGAACACAATGGGGGGATTTAGAGCCCAAGGCAAAAAGGCCGACCAGGCTAAGATATTGGTCGAGGATGCCCTAATCTTGGAGGAGGAGGGTGTATTCGGAATCGTCCTAGAGGCTGTTCCGGCCCAATTATCTGAATTAATTTCAAGCAAATTACGAGTGCCGACGATTGGTATAGGTGCGGGGGTTGGATGTGATGGTCAGGTTTTGGTTACCCACGATCTGGTCGGCCAATTTGACAAATTCACCCCAAAATTTGTAAAGCAATATGCCAATATTCATAATGTGATGCAGGAAGCAATGATCGCTTTTCGGCAGGACGTGAACCAAAAAGATTTCCCATCGGATGCTCACAGCATTTTCATGAAAGATGAAGAGTGGGAGCTGTTAATGGCTGAGCTAGATAAATAATGACTGAAGGGATATTGATCGTAGGCACGGGAGCATTGGCCAGTCTTTTTGCAGCAAAGATATCTGCAACAGGTATTCCTGTGACGATGTTGGGCAATTGGAAAGAAGGATTGGCCGCATTGCGTTTATATGGCGTGACGCTCGTTCAGCCTGACGGTAAACAAAAAGCATACCCGATCAGGGTCGTTGATGATAGCTCCGATTGTGTAGGCATGAAGTATGCTTTGGTGTTGGTTAAATCTTGGCAAACAGCTCGAGCAGCAAAGCAATTGAAAAAATGTTTGTCCGATGATGGGATTGCCGTGACCTTACAGAATGGTTTGGGTAATCGAGAGATATTGGAATCTATTCTTGGAGAAGAAAGAGTGGCATTAGGGGTTACTACAACGGGTGCCACATTGCTCAGTTCTGGTCGAGTGCGCCCGGGAGGGCAGGGGTTGATTTCCTTGGGGGAACATCCTCGCCTAGAACCAATAAGGGAATATCTTAAATCGGCAGGTTTTAAACTGGAAACGATCAAAAACACCGACACATTAATTTGGAGCAAGTTGGTGGTCAATGCTGCGATCAACCCGATCACCGCTCTTTTGAAGGTGTCGAATGGTTCTTTACTTAGCAGAGCTTCTGCCCGCCAGTTGTCTGCTGATCTTGCCAAGGAAGTTGCTTCTTTAGCCTCTGCACAGGGAATACAACTATCTTTCAAGAATCCTGTTGCGGCAGCGGAAAAAGTGGCAAAAGGCACGGAAAATAACCATTCTTCGATGTATCAGGATATTCAACGGGGCGCGCCGACAGAAATCGATGCGATCTGTGGGGAAGTTGTTCGTTTAGGTAAGGAGTTAGGGGTGCAAACGCCTGTAAATTATACGGTATGGAAATTGATTAATGCGATCATTGAAGGACTTAATATGGGAATCGAAAAAGAGTATAAAGGGAAATCGAATGATTAGGGTTGAATCTTTGAATGATCTTTGGCAAGCTCGCGAATCTTTGGATGAGCCTGTAGCGATTGTGCCTACAATGGGATTTTTGCATGAAGGCCACCTCTCATTGGTTAGAGCCGCGAAAAAAAGAGCAACTTCGGTGGTGGTGAGCATATTTGTGAATCCCACTCAGTTTAATCAGGAAACTGATCTGGAGGTCTATCCGCGAGATGTTGAGCGGGATCTTGCCCTTTTGGAAAATGAGGGAGTAGATCTGGTTTGGATCCCGACAAACGAGGTGATGTATCCCCCTGGTTTCCAAACTTGGGTTGAAGTTGGCGAAATCGCAAATCCTTTGGAAGGGGAAAAACGCCCGGGCCATTTTAAAGGTGTAGCCACAGTGGTGAGTAAATTGTTCACTGCAGTTCAACCGCAAATCGCTTTTTTTGGACAAAAAGATGCGCAGCAAGTGGCAGTGATCAAACAAATGACTCGAGATTTAAATTTCCCTATTGAAATTGTGGCTGTGCCAATTGCACGAGAAAATGATGGATTAGCAATGTCGAGCAGGAATGTGAACCTCAACCCAGAAGAACGAGATGCTTCGGTTGTTTTGTATCAGGCTCTTCAGGCCGCTAAAATTGCTTATGACGGGGGAGAACGAAATGGGGATGCACTAAGGTTATTGATGAAAGAGATAATCAGTGCGCAACCCCTAGCAAGTATTGATTATATGTCTTGTGCAGATCCGAGCAATTTACAAGAATTAGAAGTGATCGCCAGTGAAGCTTTGATCTCATTGGCAATATATATCGGGAAAACACGATTGATTGACAATTTAATTTTGGAGAAATAAAAATGTTACTAACCATAGATATTGGAAATACGAATATTACTTTGGGATTATACGATGGTGATGAACTTGGACCTCGGTGGCGCCTAGCAACAAAACACGAACAAATGCCTGATGAATATGGGATTCGTTTTTTTGCTATGCTCCAACATGCAGGCATTTCGCCTAGTGATATCGAAGGGATATGCATGGCTTCTGTAGTACCTCCCTTAACTGGAAAAATTGAAGAGGCCTGCCAGCGTTATTTTAATAAGGAAGTTCTGGTGGTAGACGCTGGCACAAAAACAGGCGTCAATATCCGGTATGAGGATCCCAAAGCAGTTGGAGCAGACCGGATTGTGGATTGTGTTGCGGTCCAGCGACTTTATGGAGGGCCAGCCTGCGTGGTCGATTTTGGGACAGGCACAACCTTTGACGCAATTTCTGCAGAGGGTGATTATTTGGGTGGGGCAATATCTCCCGGGATCGGGATCGCGGCTGAGGCTTTGTTCTCTCGAGCCGCAAAACTCTCTCGTGTAGATCTCACTCGGCCACCATCTGTGATCGGTAGAAACACTACCCATGCCCTCCAATCTGGACTATTATTTGGCTATGTGGGATTGGTCGAAGGCATGGTATCTAGATTTAAAGCTGAGCTTGGACCGGAAATGAAAGTTATCGCAACCGGTGGTTTAGCCGAGGTAGTTGCTATTGAAACCGATGTCTTAGAGATTATTGCCCCATGGCTAACCTTAGATGGGTTGAGGATCATTTGGGCATTAAACCAATGATCAACATCTTTGGGTAGGCAAAAAAATAATGCACGATATGGAAAATTTCTCGGAATATTTTTTAGAGCTCCAAACCGAAACTGGGTGGGGAAGGATGCTGGCTTCTTTTGCGTGCTGGTGTGCGCCCAAACCAGGACAAAAAGTATTGGATGTGGGTTGCGGCCCGGGACTCTTGCCCTCTTATTTTTCAAAGGATGGCATCTCTGCATTTGGGAGTGATGTGGACCCTGAAATGTTCGCCCACCCCTTGCACCCAGATGTACTCATTGCGGATATTATCAAAATGCCTTTTCGGGAAAAGAGTTTTGATATGATTACTGTGAGCAATTTGTTTTATTTGCTCCCTGACCCATTTGTAGCGATGCAAACGATTGTGCGAATATTGAAACCTGAGGGTCAGTTGTGTATGCTCAATCCTTCAGAGCAGATGAGTCTTGCTGCTGCCGAAAAACTAGCCGTTGATTCGGAGCTTGTTGGGGTGGCTCGTGAGAGTTTATTGGGTTATGGGCAGCAGGCTGAAGAATGTTTTCGATGGTCTGAAGACGATCTCAAAAAAATATTTAGGGATATAGGTCTAACTATGACAGAAACCACATTAAAAATGGGGACCGGGCTGGTTCGATATGCCAAAGGGGTAAAGAAATCATGACAGGTACAATGTTTGTTTGGCTTGTAGCGGCGGTATTGCTCGTAGCAGGCCTGACCACAATTATTGTTCAATTTTATGGGAAGTCAAAAGAGACCAAAAGCTACACCTATATCGATGAAAAGAATTTTCGATCTTCTGGAATCGAAGCATCTTATGGCCGGGTTTATGACATTGTGTTATCCAGTCTTCGAGAGATTAATCCCTGGTTCATAAAAGTAGTTCTCGATGAAGATTATCTAAATGAATCCCTTTCGATCACTTCAAGGTCGGGAGAATGCAAAAACAGTTTGGATGTTTTTAAGATAATTGACGAGGAGTTCTTCAGTTGGCGAGGATATGGCTCGCTAAACCCTCAATTTTATGATCGCATTGAGGAAGTTTCCAAAAAGATTTGGTCTGTTTGGGAGAAAGAAATAAACTCATAAGAGTGTTTCCAACAATCATTGATGTGGTTGTTTGATCGGTTGAGGTAATATTAAAAAGGGTAATTAGCGAATACTAAAAGAGAAAGATTATGATCCATCCAATAAAAAAGAAACGAATTTTACTCGGTGTGACCGGCTCAATCGCTGCTTATAAATCTGCTGATCTGGCGTCGAAACTTACTCAGGCAGGGGCAGAGGTGGATGTGATTCTCACCAAAGCGGCTACGGCGTTTGTATCCCTCCTAACATTTCAATCCGTTACGGGAAGAAAGGCTTATGTGGATGCCGATCTGTGGGGGGACCAAGGGCATGTGGTTCATATTAGTTTGGGTAAAGAAGCCGATCTTTTTGTAATCGCGCCGGTCACCGCTAATACCATGGCAAAAATGGTTCATGGGGAAGCAGGAAACTTGTTGACCTTGACTGCCCTGGCAGCTGAATGCCCTATTTTAATTGCACCAGCGATGGATGGAGGAATGTATAGTCATCCTGCAACACAGGCAAATCTCGAAATTTTGAAATCTCGAAAGGTGACAATCATTGGACCAGAGGCTGGGCATTTAGCCTCAGGCATGCGAGCAGTTGGACGAATGACAGAGCCAAGCGACTTATTTGGCAATATCAGATATTTATTTAGCAGATCAGGTCCCCTGACGGGCAAGAAAATCTTAGTCACTGCGGGGGGAACTCAAGAGGCGATTGACCCAGTTAGATTTATTACGAATCGTTCGTCAGGGAAACAAGGATTTGCAATCGCTCAAGTAGCCATCGACATGGGTGCAGAAGTTAGGTTGATCTCAGGACCGAATTTATTACCTACACCGATAGGTGTGGAGAGGACGGATGTGCGTAGTGCCGAAGAGATGTCTGCGGCCGTTATTTCCCACACAGCAAATGCGGATGTTTTGATCATGGCTGCCGCGGTTGCCGATTATCGCCCCATAAAAAATTCCTCTGAAAAGATCAAAAAATCTTCGGGAATCCCTGAAATCAAACTCAAAGCAACCCAAGATATATTGAAGAATGTTTCTGAAGAAAAGAAGAAGTCAGGGAAACCAAAGGTGATCATTGGTTTTGCAGCAGAAAGTAAGGATGTAATAGAAAATGCTGAGAAAAAACTCTTAGAGAAGGGGTTAGATTTTATTGTTGCAAATGATATTAGTGCCAAAGATGCAGGGTTTGAGGTCGATACCAATCGGGTAACGATAATCTCTGCAGATGGAAGTAAAGAAGCCTTGCCTTTATTGACCAAAGAACAGGTGGCAATAGCAATTCTTGAAAAGGTGGAAGAAATCCTAAAATGAGACCAGAAAAAATTTATCATGTTTGTCAAATAGAAGATTGGAGAGAAGCGCAAAAGCAAGGAGATTATTCTCCCCCATCTGTTGAAACCGAGGGGTTTATTCATTTCTCTCGTGCAGAGCAAGTGGAAAAAGTTGTCAACACTTTTTATAAAGACCTTCCCCATTTGGTGTTATTACATACCGAAGAAGATAAGATCATCCCAGAATTAAAATGGGAGGAGTCAGATGGAGATATATTTCCCCATGTCTATGGGCCATTAAATTTGGATGCAGTGGTACATATAGAAGTGCTTTTACCGGGGACCTCGGGATTATATTCCTACCCGCAATAATGTGATTTGTTTAAATAAAAACAGGCTGGAATTAAATTCCAGCCTGTTTTAGGTTTAATAATTGTTTTAGATATTGGCTTGGCGTAATCGCCGTGCCATGAAAATGATCAATATCAATACTAATCCAAGGGCAGCTAGTCCTGGTGCGCCAAAATCGTCCATAAACCCTGTATCCGGTAACGCACCTTCAGGGGTAGGGGTGAGCGTTGAAACCACCGCTTGTGTTTGCGCCATAGAGGCTTGGGTAAGCAAGGCTTGAACTGTGGCCGTACGAGGATCTTGGGTGGGCTCTTCAACAACATCTTCAGCAGGTGCTACCTCTTCAATAACCGGAACCGGTGTATTGGTCATCGTAGGCAAAATTGCCAATGCATCTGCAGTTTCTGTCAATGATTGATTGAGAGCGTCGGTAGTCGCTTGTTGGGCAGCTTGAGTTTCATCGGCTGCTTGTTGAGCGGCATTAGGATCGGGTCGGAAAAAGAAAATATAGGCCGCCATCATTAACAAGGCAACGACGATCAAAGCTCCTATTCCACCTGCAACCATGATAAAAGAACGGTTGCCTCCACTATCTGCAACTTCATCTTCTTCTGGGATATCCAGATCATCGAAATTATCTAGCATAATTACCTTTCTCCTTCAGATTTACAAGCTTTTTTTAGCTTGCTGTGTTCCAAACCTTTTTTAGGTTCTTTCCACATCCGTATTTCTAGTTTTACCCCAGAACTTCTATGTTCGCCAGCGGAACAACGACTTTTTCGTTATTGCCAAGGGCAATTTCAGCACCGGATGTTCTTAAGCCGCTGGGGAATCGCGTCATACCCGGTAATAGGTTATTTATAATGCCCACTTTTCCCATATATGGAGCTCGTAATATTCGAACCTGAATCCCTGGCTCAAGAAATTGCATATCCAGGGGGGTTGTGGGGTTTCCACTACTTTCTAGTGGAATAGTGATTTCTGGGCGTTCACCATTAAAGGGGTTATTTGGCATAGAGTTGATCGAAACCTCTCGCCCAGCACTTGTGGACAGAAGTTTATAAGCCGTATCATTGACATCTAATAACCCAAATCCTTCAATAACAATAATTGGGAAAGACATTTCCAGTGCCATTGGGATCAATTGAGTTGCCATGCTCCCTAAAATCAACCCTGCCACCTGATTGCTTTCACAAGTTTCCAAAACTTGAGGATTACTGCAATATCCAGCAAATAGGACAAAATCTTTTTGATCTTGATCGGTATCCTCAAATTCAAATATATGGTCTGGTCGACTAGCTAAAATGGTCAATTTTCCCATGGAAATTTTGTCATTTCCCCAGACCCCTTGAATCCAAGCCCCTGAGGTTTCGATCTCTGCACCAAAATCTGCCTTAACCTCGCTAACTGTACCCGTCATACCTGCCAAGACTTGATAGGGTTCATTTTCGGTTTGGAGTAGCAATTTGCCGCCACTAATGGCAACCACCTTGCCGGCTTTAGGTGCCCTCACCACCCGACTGCCATTTTTCCATTGAGCAACAATACCATCCTGAGCCACATCTTCACCAATTTCACGCATTATGTACTCATTTGTTTTTTCTGGCGGTACCCCTAAGCCATTGGAAATATCCAAAAGCATATGCTCTGGTTTCAAATTTACCTCTGCGATAAGATCTGTGGCGACAACATCTTGCCCGGCGCGCACTAAAACGGTTCCCGGGATGGGAAGCATCCGAGAACGATGAATTTTAGCTAGAGGTAGAATATGTGTAACGGTAGATTGCATAATTATCCTTATTCAATAATGTGCAAGAGATATGCCAACTAATCTTTCTTTTCCAACGATTCTGCCCACTTTCTCAATAGTGCTCGTCGTTTCTTTGAATTATTGGGTAATTTGATCGGTCTTCCACGGGCATCAATGATCAGGCCAAAGGGGCCACCTACTACCGCATGTGGGGGTAGACGTTTTCCGGGGCCACTACCCAAATTTGTACGTTGAAGTGGATCCAGGTATATTCTGGCCCGTTGCCCCAATGCAAGAGGAATTTTTTGAATTTCTCCCTGGTCAACGGTGACAATGTTGGAATGGCCAGATTCATAATCAATTCGGACTTTCAAAACAGGGCTGCCCAATTTGGCCTTGCCTGCAGGGGAGACTACAAAACCCAGGTTAAGGAAGGCAATTGGATCTAACAACAGTTGGGAAACTAAAGTTGGGTTAATCGGTATAGCGGCGCCAAGGGCGATAGCTAAACTGTTTTTATCTAAAATAATCTGCTGAATCCCCATAGGTTGTAGAGCGTCCAAAATCATTAGCAAGCTTTGGGCAGCACTAGGTGCAAGTCCTAATGTGCTGCCGCTTACCAGGATTGGGTCAAAATTGGGTAAGGTGCCTTTTTCAACGCGCCTAATATTTTTAGGGAAATTCATATTCGCTTTTTTGAGGGCTTGTTGAATGATTTCCCTCGCTAAAGCTTGCTCAATTTCCAGATCTTCATCAGTGACGGGTAAGGTTCCCGGGCGGATGATCTTGTTTTGAATATAATCTAGCACTTCCGAAGGTGGGATTTCTTTCGATAGCCAGCGAGTGATATCTTTTAGCTGGCTAGATTTTAAAATGCTTTCGAGACCTGTTCCAATGCCCAATTTTGAGACAACCCGAAGTCGAAGGTCTCCATTGAAGGCAGCAGCTACTGTTGTGGAATCAGACCCTAAATCAATTCCCAATACCCCTCGTTGATCGGGTGTGCGAACAATCTTGCTGAAAAAGCGAATAACCCGGCCAAAAGATTTAGACGCTGGGACCATAAACCCACCGGAATAATCGTTTAGATCCTGAAACCCCAAAGTTCGTTTATTATGGAACGTTTGAAATAGTTCCGATAATTTTGATTGAGCTACGTCCAGTTGTTCTTTTGACAAACTTGGACGAATATTGGGGGCAGTGTGGATTTCAGTTATTGGACTAAATAATTTTTGTACTTTTTCTGCAAGTTCTTCGTTTCCAACGAATAAAATGGTAGGTCTAAATCCTTCCGGAATCAAATATATTGCCATTCTGAGGGCATTAACCATTTTTAGCACGGTCTTTGACGCCCCACCATTGGTTCCTCCCGCTAGAATTACCAAATCAGGTCTGCTATGCACGATTGTGTTTATTTGTTTATTGGATTGACCATGTTCACTGATGCTGATCGTATCAATGATATCTGTATACACAGTATGGGCTAAATGAACGGCACTTTCAAGAGATACTTTATCGAGCAACCCGATCACGATCGTTTTAAGCGGATTTCCAACCGAATAGCTAGCTGCGAGATGATCGACTCCATATCCATCAGGATCACTTGGAATGATCAAATCGTCATTAATATTTGTAATTGATCGCCCGGAAATAGCTGTTAAATTTGCGATAGCTAACCGAACTCCTTCACTGATATCAGAAAAGGGCGGGTTTATCGTTGTGGGGGCGGTTCCAGCCGCTAAAAATCGATATCTTCCTTCAACCATGTCAAATAAGGAGGCGCGCGTATTTATTGTTCCAACTTCAATTGAAACCAAAGAACTGGGTTTTACATCTGATATCTCAGAGATATTGGGGTAGATATCTTCTAAATTTTCTGTCATTGGACTCCAGCAATTGTCATTATTTGGGTAAAGACATCTGATAGAAATACAAATCGTTCAACTAAAGCCGTCATTGCAGAGCTGTAAACCCCTGCAAAAATGACCCCGAAAGTGATGGCAATAAAGACTTTCCCAACACTCGATATCCATTCCATGATCAGGTTGCGTTCCGGAATTTGGTTAGGTGAAATTTTTGTACTAAAGTGGAAAGAGATCAATGTTGTTGTTGCACCGATCAGGATAAGGATTCCCTGAATAAGTCCAGAATTGAAATAATTTGAAGCGCCATTTATTTGTGGCAGCAAAGTCCCTTGGATTGCTCCCCCAACAGCAATCGCTGCGCCAACACCGACCAAGAATGCAGATGCTGGATTCCCTAACATTGAAGTTTTTGGTGAGATTTTCATTAGAAGCATGCCAATCAACAGTAAGGGAACCGCCAAACCGCTAAATGTAAGGTTCATTATTTGCGGAATCAACACATTGCTAATTGCTACTGCACCTGCATAACCAGCAGCCACTCCAATAAATACATGGATTGCAGTTCGGAAGAATACGTTGTCCCCAAAAGCATATAGCAACACTAAAATAGTGAGGACGGATGCAATAACTAAACCGATAATTTCCATTATTTATTCCTCATTATCGGACCTTTTGCCTATTTTCTCGCCAGCTATTGACGGAATTGAAAATTCCTCCAAAAAGGATAATGATTATTGTGACGCTTAGGCCATTTCCAAATCCATCCCAATAGCGACTAGCGATGTTCTCTCTAACACTAATTGTTTCATACATTGCTCCCCCTGACAGGCCAGAAACCAAACCTGAAACTTGTCGGGGAGAATTGTCATAATACGGGTAAATCAATGGTTCAGCTTGCGCACTAATTACCATTGTCAAGGGCACATCATCTTCTGAAAGATAGGGTTCAACTTGTTCAATCCATGATCTGGCTGTATCGGGATCATCGGAGATGACCAAAATCATGGCGAAGTCTTGAATTTTTTTGATCTGATTGAGCGGCTCAACAGTCCAGACGTTTACATCTTGCCCTTCAGTATTTTCCAAATAAACCCTTGGCACAGTTGATTGAGGATTATTTGCAAAGTTTAATAATGCAGCTATTCCTCCGGATATATATCCTAAGTTTGGGAATTTTTCATCGGCGATATAAGTATGGTTTGATAACAAAGTGTCCAAATAATGCTCGATTAGTCCTGGACCGGTTGGTGAGGTAGAAATGAATACCAATTCGGATCCCCGAATAAGGAGATGATCTAAGACGGCTGCCGAGGCTGCCTCCATTTCACCTGAAAGCCCAGGTTGATATTCAAAGGCTACCAGAACGGGTGAAGAAGGGGGCAGGGAATTAACGATATCTGACATTGCTGAGATTTCTGGATGGGTGGCCGTGGGCAAGGGAGCGTTCATTTGCCCATTGAAAACGGGAATCATTACAGCGATATAGAGCAATCCAGCAATGATCCACCTTAATACTTGCTGAGGAATGGCTATCGACCGTCTTTTAACGGAAGGTGTTTCCTCTTCGGCGGAAATCATATCATTCAATATAGAAATATGAACCTGTTGAGTTTTACTTACATATAGATCTACCTTTGGAACTTTGTTTAGGCTAAATAGAACATTACCCGGTTCCGCTGGTAAGACATTTCCAATTCCCGCTAAAGGGCCAGTTGTCTCAGCTTCACCAAGTATATAATTCCCATCCTCTCCGATGAGGTCGAACATCCCTTCTGGGCGAATAGCTTGCAACCAACTGGGGACTTCTGCCCTTGAAATTCCATCTTCCTCTCCGGTTGCCAGTTCGGACCCCCGCTCTGATGCCACAAAACTTCCTTTTTCGCCAACGGGCCTTTCTTCGATCGTAATGTCTGGCATTTCAATTTCGGCATCTGCAAGTGATTTTTCCTCCATGCTAGATAACCAATCCGGGTCAACACTCGGTTCCAGATTTTTCGAAATGTCTAAAACAGCGCTTATTTCACCAGTGTCCCCCGCCAAAACATCTTGTTCCTTTATCCATGCTAAATCTTCTTCAAGGTTAAAATCAATCTTTGGTCTTGCCAAATCAGTTTCTTCAGGGTCGGCGAATTGATCCATCCAATCACCAGTCTCGGCTGAATCTTCCCCCGCCAAACTTTCCTCATTTGATTTCGCTTTATCCACCTCTGAATCTTCCCCACTTTTAATCTTGATCAGCCAATCAGGTAATTCAACATTTTCTTTTTCATCAACTTCGTCCAAGTCCCCTAGCCTGTTATCCAGAAGTTCTGAGGTTAAAGATGGAGGTTTTTCGTCGGAAATCCCTGATAACCAGTCTAAATTTGTATCATCAATTTTTGAGCTGTCTAAAAATTCTGATTCTGAGGCGGCCTCTGTTTCATTTCCAATGCTATCTAAAAAGGATTGAGGATCTTCTTCCAATTCCTCTTCTTCATTTTTTAGGTCTTGAATACGTTCCAAAAAATCACTAGTATCGGACTTTTCCTCAGCAGTTTCCTCTTCGGCAAGAATCCCTTGTTGTTCTCTAATACTTTGTAACCAATCATCTGTATCATCTTCGTCAAATTCACCTTGAAGGTATTCCGAGGCTTTTTCATCAGAGGCGGCATTAAATAGTTTCCCAGTTCCAGGCGGCTCCAAGGAGGGTATACCTAACTCTTCCGATGGGCTTTCTAATTCGGAATTTGGTTTTGTATCACCGTCATCTGCTGGATCCCCTTCCTCATTCGAGAGGCCATCTAGCCAATCTGGCAATTCTTCTTCTGGGAATTCGTTTTGATCTAAAGACATTATTCCTCAAAAATGCAGTTTATCTGCTAAAAGGTCGATCTGCGCCAATCAAAATTCGGATGCCCGTCGCAACCGTGCCGAGACCCACACCAATTAAAAGACCTCTGGCGCCTGCTCCGGCTAAAACTTTACTAAGAAATGGTTGAAGGATTGAGCTAATGAAAGGAATTTCGATATTAAAAAATGGTGCGGTCCCCAAGAGGGTTAATAAAAGAGTAAGAATAAAAATAACTGAGAATAAGTTAGGGCGTCGGCTTAGTAATCGCGCACTGGCATAAGTCAATGTGACCGCTAATACAGCCATTAAACTAGTTTCAACCGGAATTTGGACATATTGAAAAATTCCTTGGGGAATGAAATGTCCTGGTCCCAATACGAGTGTCAAGCTGAATGTTACAACCGCTGAGATCACCAATACAAAGCTGTAAAGGGGTTTCTTGCCCTGACGGATTTTATTAACATGCACGGTGATGAGATTGATCAACCCGACCAATAAGGCTGCTGCAGAAGCGATTACTACCCAGCCAAGTAGAGTTTCTCTTACCGCATTGATCTCATCGACGTTAATTAAATAGGTGAGTAAGACAATTAGCCCTGAGCCAATGGCCACTGCAGTTGAAAGGGGAGATTTGATTTTCATGATGTTAGCCCACTGATAATGCCGCTAACCGCCCCGACAACTAGTAATCCAACTATGATCCACCGGAGGATGTCTTGCGCATGCAAACTGGCAACATGAACAGGACCAGCTCCTAAATAAGCTCCACCGGCATAGAGTTCCTCACCGATCAGAGGTTCATGTGCTGTAGCGAATAATACTGCCTGTCCAGGAATATTGTCGGTGCCAGCTATTGTTAATGTTTGGCTTCGTTCTCCAGCGCTCGTAATCAAGGCGGATTCTGGACCAAAGCTTCCAGCAAGCAAGTTTGTAGAAACGTCTTCATCAAAGATCAATGACATTGTTCCAGCAGCATACGAAAAGGGTGTGATACCGGCCATACGACCCAGATCATTGGAGTAGCTGGAGGATAATCCAAGATCTGCATAGTTATTTCTTATTGTGTCCTGGGCTAAAACCATAATCGTGCCGTCACCCATCGTGGCAATGGGTGGTTCATCACTCTCAGACGCAATATTTCCTACGCGTTTCAACATGGAAAGGCCAATCATGGCTGCCGCCCCTTGCGGGCTGGTAATGCCACTCCGTCCTATTGCTACATGAATACGAGAGCCATCCTCAACAGATAGCTCGATGGCGCCCTTTAATCTGTAAAAGGCAGGGATATCTCTTAAATTATCCTCTTTACTATTGTTTTTTAGTAGACTTAAAACCAAAATACAAACAACAAAAAGAGTTAAAAATAATAGAATATCGAAATTAATCATCAATTTTCCTCTAACAGATCCTCAAGGAAAGATTTTGAATATTTTGGTTCTTCTAATAAAGTTGCCAAAGCATTCAGGTTGTCATTTTGTACGAAAGTATTTAATACAGGCTGAGTAACATAGATCAACTGGGCACCCACTAAATTAAAGGGGCCAGAGGCTCTGAAAATTGCCGCGGCAAACTCGTGTAAACCTAATTGTTGCAATTTTTTTGCCCAGTTTTGCCAAATTTTTTCATACTGAGACTGCATGCCAAATACTCCAAAACACCCATTAGCAAGCTATGGGGAATTCCCCATAGCTATTTATAGGGGTTGTCTCGATTGTATAACCGCTATTCAGAGCGGTCAAGTTGAAATTCTAAGCAGTATTTCAAAGGAAAATTACAATATTGAAAGCTTTGGTTGTCGTAAAAATGCCCCTGTTGCCAGAGTATCAACAGATTTTTAAACCAAAGATGAGTCTAAAAGATAAATAGATTAGACGCCCAACGAAAGTTTAGATAATAGGGATTATATATTTACTAAAGATTTTCTAAATTGCAGGTGGAATTTCTTCATCGGTTATTACCGCATCAGCTTTTTTCTTTGGCCAAAAACTGAACGCTGCGACCGCAATTGGAATTAAAAATATGATCAATCCAATGCATAATAGTGTGATTCCAAAGCTAGTCGATATCTGAGTGGTGGAACCATTTATTTCAGAGGTGCCATAACCCGCAGCAGAAACTGCTCCAAATAGGATGATACAGGCCCCTGGGCATCCACATAATAAAGCTGTCGCTATAGTGGCGATAATCCCGGTTGTCTTCTTATCCATTTCTTCCTCCAAAATTTATTTAAAAATGCTCACATTTCCATAAATTTAAATTAGCAAATAAAGCTTTAAGAAAATTATAACCCAAGGGGTTTAGGCATCTCTTAATTCAGTACTCAATTCTCTTTCAAGTCGTTTGACGATTTTGTTGCGCAATTTAGCTACGTCTTTGTCAGTTAGGGTCCTATCTGGATCTTGATATGTGAGGCTATATGCAAGACTTTTCTTCCCTTGCCCGATCTGCTCACTTCGATAGACATCAAATAAACGAACATTCGTGACTGTTTTACCACCAGTTTGGTCAATAAGAGCTTCAACTTTTGAGGCGGGAATATCTTCATCAATGATTAGGGCGATATCTTCCAGAATTGGTGGATATACTGATACGGGTACAGTGTCATGTCGGAGAGGGGCTGATTCAATCAAACTTTCTAAGTTAAAAGCAGCTGCCAAAACGGGCGTATCCCTAAAATTATGTTGCGCATGCACCGCGGGATGTATCTCTCCAATCACCGCAAGTTGTCGGTTTTCTACGTTAATCGAGGCGCATTTCCCCGGGTGAAAACTGGGGTGATCGTGGCCTTGATATGTGAAATTCTCTATATGTAAGCCATTCAGAAATTCATCGCAGATCCCTTTTAGATCATAGAAATCCGTGATCCCCAAGTTTTCTTTCACCTGCCAATCGGTGTTCTGTCTTGGTCCGGTCATGGCGATCACCAATCTCGGTTTTTCATCGGGTAGAGGACCAGCCTCAGAGGAAATATAAATATGTCCAAGCTCAAACACTGCGACTCGCTCACGAATTTTTAGGTTACCTTCAATAATTTCTAACACACTAGAAAGCAAACTCTTTCGCATCACAAAGCGATCGGCTGCGATAGGGTTGACCAATTCGACATAAGGTTTATTGTCTGGTTTTACTTCTGGGGGTAATCGACGCCCCTCTCGTTCGGGAGAAGTCATCCTATAAGTAATGATCTCCTGTAAACCAAGGGCGACCAAAAGATCGCGTAAGTTTTCTTCGAATTCTAAGCTGGGATTCGCCCGTTGTTTCGGAAGAACATCAGCCATTCTGGTTTCAGGGATATTGTCATATCCATAGATACGGGCAATCTCCTCCATAATGTCTGCTTTGGCAATGATCGGATCATGGTCAATATCTAATCGATGGTCGGGTGTAGTTGCTTTTAGGCTTTTTTCTCCAATTTCTACAGAAAAGCCTAGACTGGACAATATTTTCCCAATTTCTTTAAGGCTGAGATCTACTCCAAGATTTCGGCGCACATCCCTTGAGAAAATTTCAACTACAGGGTCAGCGGTTGGCAGTGGGTACTCATCGAGGAGTCCCTTGCTCACAATGCCACCAGACCATAGACGCATGAATTCGAGTCCACGCCGTACGCCGCGTTCTGCCATCGCGGGGTGTACACCACGAGAGAATCGGTATGAGGCTTCAGAATGCATTCGTAAATTCCCCAAAGATTTTCGAATATTGATATAGTTCCAATGGGCCCCTTCCAGCAATACTGTAGTGGTTTGATCAGACACCTCGGTTTCTGTTCCCCCCATGATTCCAGCAATGGAATGCGAGCCTTTATCATCGCAAACCAAAACATTATGGGGCAGTAAATTGTGTTCTATCCCATCTAATGTTGTGATTTTCTCACCTTTTTCTGCAGTGCGAGTATAGACATGGGGTGTTTTACCCTCTGCGCGTTCTAGCAGGACATCATAGTCAAATGCATGCAAGGGCTGTCCGATATCGAACATGACGTAATTGGTTACATCGACCACATTGTTGATGGGACGTTGGTCAATCAAACGCAATCTGCGTTGTACCCATTCAGGACTTGGTTTGATCTCAACATTTTTAATCAAACCCAGCACAAATCGTAGGTTTAATTCAGGTTCTTTAATCTCTAAAAAAACCTGTCCATTAATCGGGTCACCCTCTGCCAAGAAATCATATTTGGGTTCTTTGAGGTCTTTTCCAAATATCGCTGCGACTTCCCGAGCTACACCTAGAATATTGGCGTCTCGGGCGATGTTTGGGGTGATGGCAATATCCAAGACAGCATCACCCATATAATCTGCTAGAGGCATACCCACCGGGGCATCATCATCTAAAACCATGATGCCCTCGTGTTCCTCGGAAATCCCCAATTCTTTTTCGGAACAGATCATCGAGTAGGATTCCACTCCCCGAATCTTCGCCTTTTTTAATTTGGTGAGGTGGTATCCCTCTTTGTGGCCATCATAAATTGTTGCACCTAATTTGGCATAAGCAACCTTAAGAGGTTTTTCCAAAAGTCCCTTGCCTTTATATTCATATAAATTTGGTGCGCCTGTTAAAACGGTGTGAACTTGTTCCCCATCGTTTAATTGGCATAAAACCAATCGGTCGGCGTCCGGGTGAGCCCCTACTTCTGTAACTTCGGCAACCACAATCAATTCTTTATCCCAAGGCATGCCCAGAACTTTGAAATCATGCTTGTCGCCCACGGGGGGATTTAATCCGACAAACTTTATTTCCTCGACTTCTAATCCGGCAACGGTTATTTTCCGAGAGAGTTCCTCAATAGGAATCTCATCGATGTCTACATAATCTTTTAACCAAGAAAGAGGTACTTTCATGTTTTTCTCCGTATCCTAAAACTGTTCTAAGAAGCGCATATCGTTGCGCCAGAAATTTCGAATATCGCCTATACGATGTAAGAGCATGGTCAATCGTTCTGGACCCATGCCAAAAGCAAAACCTGAATATACTTCAGGATCATAGCCACCAGCCCGTAAAACATTGGGGTGCACCATCCCGCTTCCTAATATCTCCAGCCAACCTGTTTGCTTACAAACTGAACACCCATCCCCATTACACACAAAACATTCCACATCCATCTCAGCACTAGGTTCAGTAAACGGGAAGTGAGAGGCGCGAAATCTTGTGCGGACATCCGCATCAAATAGACGTCGGGCAAAATCTGAAAGGGTACCTTTTAAATCTCCAAAAGTTATATCGTGACCGACTGCCAAGCCTTCAACTTGGGTGAACTGCATTTCTGACCGCGTGGATACCTGTTCATAGCGGTAACACATACCAGGCAAGATCACCCGAATGGGCTCAGGAAAATATTCCTTCATCGCATGAATTTGGCCTGGGGATGTATGGGTTCTTAAGATCACCCCTTCGGTATTTGTGTAAAAGGTATCCCACATATCTCGGGCTGGGTGATGTTGCGGCATATTTAGGTGAGTAAAGTTGAAATCGTCTGTTTCAACCTCCCTGGAGCGGTAAACTTGAAAACCCATTTCAGCGAAGATCTTATAAATTCTTCTCAGTGTTTGAGTGGTTGGATGTAATCGCCCATGCGATAAATTTCGTCCCGGCAAGGTTACATCTAGGATTTCTGATTGCAGAGACTCTTTTAATAATTCTTTTTTGATCTCGGATTGTTTTTCTTCATACCGCTTTTCTAAGTCTTGCCTCACCTCATTGGCGCGTTTACCCACTAACGGGCGTTCTTCTTTGCTTAGTTCCCTCATTTGGTTGAAAATATCCATCAAAGCAGATTTTTTTCCGGTGTAGGTTGCGCGCCATACCAAAAGACTTTCTTGGTCAGTAATTTTATCCATTGCGGCTAAAGCATCCAGCTTTATTTGTTCTAGCTTCTCTAACATTCCTTCACTCCTTTCAAACAAAAATCCCGTCCCAAGCTTGGGACGGGAAGTATTATTACTATAGGGTTTCCCGTGGTACCACCCAAGTTAGCCAATCCATCGGCTCACTTATTAATCATCCATAGAAATATTGATGATTCCTGCTATAACGCTCAGGATGCGTCCCAGACTACAAAAGCAATAGTGTTATTGCGAATTCCCCTGGGCAACTCGAGAGAGAACTTCTTCCAGTTTCAACAGAATTGGGGTTTCAGTCGTTGCCCCAATCTCCCTGACAGTTTTTACTGGAGTACTTTCCTCTGTCAATGTCAGTATATTGATTATGATGTCCCTATTATGCAGAAAAGCAAGTCATTGTCAAGGCATCAATAATTTTCTGGAATTAATGATTCAAAACTAGTCTTGTATTTTTTCCGCCGTAGCAATGATCATTGCTGCCAACTGACCGACGAGTATCATGATTTCTTTATCAGCTTCATTAAAGGGACGGCCATTTTTTGTGTTGATGACTTCGAGAGCACCCAGTGGGCGATCATTGTATATAAGCGGGATGCAAATAAGGGAGGTGGGTTCTAAAACCGAATGTTTTTCAACCATCGGTGAAAAGACTGGTTCTCGAATTGTATTTTCGACCAATCGCGGTAGTTTATTTTTAATACACCAATGAGCAATTCCCTGACCTTTTGGCAATTTTAAATTCAATAATTTATCTCTGGACTGTCCCAAAACTTCCACAAAAACCAGATCCCCGGTTCTTTCATCCAATAATCCTAAGGACCCATTTTCAGAATCGACTGCTCCCATCGCACTTGTGAGCACATGATTGATTAATTGAAAAACGTTGGTGTCTTTCTGAATGGATTCTAAACTACGTTGTAACTTGACCAATGATTGAAGAGAATGTTGCAGGCGGTGCAATTGTTTGTTCAGGGACTTATTCTCGTCAAGGAGACGGATATTTTCTTTTTGAAGTTTACGAAATGTATTTGTATCCGATAACATTAATGACTCCTAGCAATAAAACAGTGAAATTAGTAATAATTTTATTATACAGGGTTTTTATATCTTTTTTTCTCAAATAGTTATAAATCTTGGGCAATTATTTCCTTTATCCTTGGATTATCAGCATAAAAACCATGCATTTTGTTTGGGAGCAATGCGGCAATTCGACACATGATTTCCTCGGTGCCCTTCTTTTGCTGTAAATCTCTTTCTTTTCGGTCAAAGGGGGACAAAACAAAGGGTTTTCCAAAAGTTATTTGAACTTTTGGCCGTTTTAGTTTTAATACTTCCCAAAATGTGCCACGCGGAATGATTGCGGCCGCGGGAATGACTGGCACACCCGACTTAGAGGCGATAAACGCAATGCCTTCTTTTCCTTCGGCCAGGGCAATTGTAGGACTGCGTGTACCCTCAGGCGCAATTCCCAATAGCCATCCCTTTTTCAAATATGCTAGGGCTGTTTTCAAAGCACCTAGATCTGGTTTGAATCGGTCTAAAAAGATCCCTTCAATCCCGTTGATCAACACCCTTGTGATCCAATATTTTTCATATTTTTCAGCCGCCAAACCGGTCACATCTTTACGGCTAGTCATAATAAAAGCGAGAAATATTTCCATTCTTCCCGGGTGGTTGATGGCAATGATCCCACCTCCCTCATCTGGGATATTTTCTAACCCACGAGCGTCCACACGTGTAAATATTTTGAAAAAAATTCTGATCGACCAAAGCAATAAAAACCGAATCATCTATAACCGCCTGCTTCTTACCTATTTACAAAGATAACCCATCCAATATAACTTAATGTCCCTTCATTATTTTATAACATTAATAATTGGCTCAAGTTACTTTTTTTGAGTGTATAATTTTCAAGTTCTAATAAGTTTTAATGGGAAACAAATGAAAAACATATTGCGACTAGTGTTTATACCAATTTTACTTCTACTTATTGCTTGCAATTTTCCTAATGAAAGTGCGCCTGCGGTAGTTTCCACATTGCCTACTTCAATAAATCCAACGGATATGCCAGGGATTACGCCCACGGAATCTGTAAATTATATTGCATTTATTAATGAAGAAGGTATCTCTGAGGAAATTTTCCAGGCAGACCTTATTCAATTTGAGAAGGCTGTGGAAGACGGTTTTAATACTATAGATGCTGGTCAAACTTCAAACGAAATCGTATTAGATGATCTCATCCAGCGATATTTGCTGTCTCAGTCAGCCAGGGAGGCCGGTTTTATTGCGAATGATGAAATTGTCGAAGTTCGAATTGGTGAACTTTCTGATGAACTTGGCGGTGAAGAAACCTTATTTACGTGGATTGAAGACTATGGTTTCACCAAAGAAAGTTTTAGAAATGCATTAGGTCTTGAAATTGAGGCAAGTTGGCAAAGGGAACAAATTATTATGAATGTTCCTGCTCAGGCAGAACAAGTGAAAGCGCGTCAACTATTTTTCTTCAATATTACTCAAGCCAGAAGTGCTTATGGACTCCTTGAAAGCGGGTCTAGTTTTGATCTGGTAGTAAAAGAATTTGATCCTGGAAACTTAGGTTTTCTGGGTTGGTTTCCTCGAAATTACCTTTTATTGGAAGAAATTGAAAACTTGGCCTTTTCCTTGCAACTAGGGGAGTACAGCGAGATTATCGAAACTGAAATCGGATATCATATCCTACAGGTTTTGGACCATGAAGCTGAAAAAGAATTAAGTGCGGATGCATTGTTCACCTTGCAAGAAAAAGCATTGCAAGAATGGTTAGATGGACAATTGTCCCAAAGTCGAATTGAGGTTTTGAACCCTTAAATTTGATTTTCAAATAAAATTGTTAAAAAGTTAGAAAAAACCATTCCTATAAAGGATGGGGAGCAGAATTATGGATCAATTTGATTTTATTGAAGAAGAAAAAAAGAAACCCAAAAGAAGAAAGAATTTCTCGGGTTTTATTTGGTCAATGGGCGCTTTATATTTTATGTGTATGGCAGTCTTCCTGGTCGGGTATTTCGCAATGATTTATATCGACCCTCAGAGTCCATACAACCTTTTCCCCGCGCCAACCAGTACACCTACCGCCCCCCCCAACCCAATGGATATCTTGAACCCCACGCTGACCTATACGCCCCCCCCCACAGTGACGCCAATGGTCGTATTTCCAACCGCTACCGCTAGAGCAACGGATGTTGGTCCAACAGTTGAACCTACAGAATTGGTAGTGGAAGGCACTTTCTTTGATGTCCAAGAAGGAAGCCCGGTCTGGGCGGAACATTTTAGTGGCGTTTGTGATTCGATGTATGTAGGTGGTGTAGTTCTTGATATCGACGGCGCCCCAATGATGGATGTGTTAATTCAATTAGGTGGCACAGTGGGTGACCAACCCCTGTATGAAGAATTGGTTTTCCCTGGACAAGCCCCTCAATTTGGAGAAAGCGGGTTCGAGTTTGACCTAGGCGAGCCCCAAGAAACCCCCGGAACTGCCTATCTAATCGTGTTAGATGAAGATGGGAATATAATCTCAGGATATCTTTTCTTCCCCACAATGGAAGATTGTTCACAAAACCTGACGATCTTCAATATCGTTCAAACAAATTAATCTAAACTAAGACCCAAAAGAGCCTGGATACTCCAGGCTCTTTTTATTATTGAGTAATAAATAATTGAATACTTTTCCTAATTGATCTCCCCAATGATCTCTTTCAGTTCCTCATAAGAATTTACCCTGGATATTTTTTTTACAAAATCCTGCAAGGATAATGATTCGGATCGCAAAAACCGGACAGCTGCACCAACAGGGTCTTCACCGGCTGCACCCCCAGGGACATCGGCGTACGCGCCATGGAAGGCAAAATAAGCTTGGTTTAGTTTCCTGATCCGATACCCGTTCTCCCAGAAGATTAACCGACGAGCTTCCATGTAATCTTCAGCTTCTTCAATTTTCCCTTCTTCCAAAAGCGAGTCGGCGGTGTTTCGCGTTTCCCTCATCTCTGCTCGGAAATCAAAAACGGGTGGCGCAGGGGGAAGAGGATTATCGGTGAGAGGTTTTTCCGGTAGTTCTGGAGGAGGGGGAGGGGGTAAAAATTCGGGGAAGAATTTCGCAATCAAGGCATCCCCAATTTCATCCCCTGCAATGCTCGCCGTAGTTTCATTGATCGTTCTTAATTCTGGTGAAATTGAATATGCCAGACCTAAAGGTCTAATATTTAGATAATTATGAATCCATTCGTGTGCGACAACAGAGGCGAGCCATCTCAAGTTTGTCGTTTGAGCAACCATTGTGGGATAGACGCCTACACCACCAATGGGAACAACTAGGGTGGATACTTCTAAGTCCTCGCTAATCTTATTTTCTAGTTCGATATGATCTTCTACATTTAATTGAGTTTCTAAATGCACCTGTGTATCTTGGCGAATGATTTCCCTCGGTGAGACGATTAAAGCCCATGGGAGGGGGCTGCTGTGGTAAAGAAGGGGTGGAATAGTTTGCCCCACAAAAGTGAACTCTAGCTCATCAAGGATCAAAGTCATCATGTTCTGAAGTATGCTTTCAGCTAAAGGACCAAGGAGTAGCCTTTCCTCATATAACTGATCCAACTTTTGGCTGAGGGGAGTTGCAGCTGATTCTTGATCTTCAATATGGGGGTCAGTGTAAATATCCCCCAACTGGGATTCAGTAGTTTGGATCTCTCGTACAAGGTCTATATAATCCAAAACAAGCGCTTTCTGGTCTTTCTCATCTATATAATTTGAAGTGCCAAGACTAAACTGAGTGAATTTTAATTTGATCGCATTCATTGTCCAGCGGATATAGTCAAATTCGATCTGTCGAGTATAAGCCCGCACATTAGAATTCAAATCTTCTGAGATCAAATTTCCAGGTCCAAATAACTGGAATACTAAGAATAAAATAAATATTTTTAATATATTCGAGACCTTTTGGACTAGGGGCATAATGGGGATGATACATTGAAGTTAGGGAGCCGTCAAATCTTATTTTCTCATAGCTGACATGCTATAATCCAAATCGCAATTCTAAAAAGGATAGATTGAAAAAATGAAGTTTCTTATCACTGGGGCTGCAGGATTTTTGGGCTCTGCACTAGCTAATTGTTTGGCTCGTGAAGGACACCAGGTTCGGGGGCTTGATGATCTGTCAACAGGTGAACCCCAAGTCTTATTCGACGATGTTCATTTTACCCGCGGGGATGTAAATGACCGGCCAAAACTTTGGACATTGCTTCAAGAGGTAGATTGTGTCTATCATCTTGCTGCGAGGGTTTCCGTTTCTGAATCCATTTTATATCCTCTTGAATATAATGCAGTCAATGTGGGGGGGACTGTCAGCTTAATGGAAGCAATGAGAGATGTGGGGGTTGGACGTGTCGTATTAATCTCATCAGGAGCTGTATATGGGGATAATCAAGATCAACCAGTAAAAGAATCTGCCCTTCCATCTCCTCATTCTCCGTACGCGGTTTCGAAACTTGCTGCTGAATATTATGTGAACACGATCGGCAATCTTTGGGGAATTGACACCGTGAGTTTACGGGTTTTCAATGCCTATGGCCCTGGACAACATATTCCTCCATCCCACCCGCCAGTGATTCCTAATTTTCTGCGTCAGGGGTTGCGAGGGGGATCATTAGTCGTACATGGGGATGGCCAGCAAACCCGAGATTATATTTATGTGGATGATGTCGTTCGGTCAATGGTTGCTGCAGCTACCGCGCCAGACATCAATCAGAATGTGATCAACATAGGCAGTGGGAAAGAAACAAGCGTGCGCGAAATTGCCGAAATGACTCAAAAATTAACAGGGGATAATGCAGAATTACTTTATACCCCCCGTAGCGATTCGGGCGTTTCAAGGTTGTGCGCGGATATTACTCTTGCCAAGAAAAAGTTGAAATTTACACCAAAAATCAAATTGCAAGAAGGATTGGAAAAAACACTGTCTGAAGACCCCAGATTTAAAATATAATTGACGAATTGAATAAAAAAAAGCCCTCAATATTAATATTGAGGGCTTTTATATTTAATTGTATCTAACTTATTCTTTTGTTAATTCTTCAGGTTTCCCAGGGCTGTCTTCCTCGAAAAATGCAAGATCCAACTTTTCTTCCATTTGAATATTGCCTCGCAAAAAAGCTCCCTCTTCTGTAGAAAAGGCGATCGTTGTTACGCTTCCCCAAACGCGACCAGTACTGCGAATTTCAACTTTATCGGCGACAATATTTCCTCTTACTGCACCTGCTACAATTACACTTGTGGCATGTATCTCTTCACATGTAATGCGCCCTGTTGAGCCCACCACCAACAAACCGTTTAGGGAAATCTCTCCCTCGAAGGCACTTTCGATCCGAATCCCACCCTGTCCAGATAGTTTTCCAGTGTAATTCACCCCATCCCCTAAAACAGATGTAATTCTCTCAATTTGTGATCCAGGTTCGTTGTTTAGCCCTTCAATTTCTTCTTTTTTTCGAAACATATTTACCTATTAATCATCATCAAAATTTTCTGGAATTCCAATAATATTGTACCCCGAATCAACATAGATCACTTCTCCAGTGGTTTTAGCGGAGAGATCGGATGCCAGATAAACAGCTGTTCCACCCACATCTTCTATAGTAATTTCCTGTCGCAGAGGTGCCATATCTACAAACTTTCTATGCATGGCTTTGAATCCTCCAACACCGGCGGCGGCGAGAGTTCTTATCGGGCCAGCAGAGATCGCATTTACACGAATACCCTGGGGTCCAAAATCTCGAGCCATATAGCGGGTGGAGGCTTCTAGGGCAGCTTTGGCCACACCCATCACGTTATAACTGGGCACGACTTTTTCCGCGCCATAATAGGTTAGGGTCATTAAGGAAGCGCCTTTTCTGAGAAGTGGTTGGAAAGCATGGGAAAGTCTAACAAAGGAATAGACACTAATATCCATAGCCATTCTAAATCCTTCCCTGCTCGTATCGTAATAAGGTCCGGTCAGTTCATCTCGGTTTGCGAATGCGATCGCATGAACTATGATATCGATCTCTCCAAAATGGGCTTTGGCCTTTTCTGCTACTTGTGCGATCTGTTCATCACTTGACACATCACAAGATTCGACAAAATCGATACCTAATGAATCTGCCAATGGTACTGCTCGCTTTTTAAGCACTTCGCCAGCATAGCTGATGCCTATATTAGCGCCATGTTCATGGAAGGCTTGGGTAATTCCCCAGGCAATCGAGCGTTTATTGGCAAGCCCAAAAACTAAGGCATTCTTTCCTTCTAATAATTTCATTTGTGTTCCTCCAACAAATTTTTACTTAGCCACTCTTCTGGAAGTTTGGCGAGGTAACGCCAAGGAATGCTTTTCCAGGGTTCAGGCACAGAGTATAACCCAATGCGCGGGGAGGTGGTTACGAACCTATTCGGGATTGAAATCCCCTTTTCGATAAATAATGTTGCATCCCCAGTCGTCAGGTCTAAATTATTATGCTCCCCATTCAAACCCAATGCTTGAGCTAATTTTCCAGGACCGTCTGTCCAAAGTTTTCGGGGTTGTTTTCCTCGACGAGATTCAATGATGTCAATCCCTTCGGTTGGAATGATGCCCCTGATCAATACTGCTTCAGGTTGGTCAACCTCACGGGTAACCGTATTGAACATCCAATGATTCCCATAGGTGAAATATACAAAAGAGAATCCAGGAGGACCGTACATCACACTTGTTCTTTTGGTTCTTCCCGCCTTCGCATGACACCCCAAATCGGTTTCCCCGCAATATCCCTCAGATTCGATGATGATCCCAGAAATTTTTTTGCCATTTTCTATATGTACAAGTTTGCAGCCTAAAAGTTCACGAGCAACCATAAGTGTGTCCCGATCAAAAAAAGAACGTGATAATCTAGGCTTATTTAACATTTGGGTGATTATAAATATTCTTGAAGCTCAACAATTTTTTGGATGACTTTACAATCAGCTTCTGGGAAAATGCCATCTTTATCCAAGAGGACAGGAAAAATACTTGCATTGCGAGCACCAACGACATCGGCATAATAATTATCCCCAATATAGATCGCCTCATTGGCTTCAGCATTGGCGAGGTTTAGCGCATGCTCGAATATTTTAGGATTTGGCTTCCATGCATCAATTTCACCTGCATGAAAATAGAAGTCAAAATATTCTGTCAAACCTTTTTCATTTAGATATTCATCAATCGGTTGACTACGATTTGTAACCAGGCCGAGGTGATAGGGTTTTTCTTTCAATATTTGCAAGGTCTCATACACATTTTTATAGATTACATCTTCCGGCCTAAATTTCTTTTCCATAAATTTTTGTGCAGCAGGGGCCCATGCAAAAGCTTGCTCTGTTTCGATCCCGAAGGCTTCAAATTGTCTTTTGGCATAATTTTGCCAGAATTCTCCATTTTCAGAATTAAATGCCTTTTTGTCGTTAACCAAGCATTCAGAATTTGCCCAATATTTATGAGTCCATTGCCCAATCTTTTGCCGTGCACCAGAATCGATAGGTATGCCAAGATCAGCCGCATATTCCAAAAATAGATCAAATCCATTTGGATCATGGTGACGTAAGGTGCCATCTAAATCAAATAATACTGTGGTGATTCCTTCTGGAATTTTCAATTATCCACCTATAAAAGACATTTCGACCTTGGGGAGGTCATCTGTTTTTGAGGAGCGAACTTCAGAATAATGATCGCTCCGTTTTTTCCAAACGTTTGCAATGGATTCGGATACCTCGTTATCGCTAGCACCACTCCTCAATAGTGATTTTAGGTCATGCCCCTGAATGGCAAACAAGCAAGTATAAAGTGAACCATCAGCAGACAAACGAGCTCTGGTGCAATCTCCACAAAATGGTTGAGATACCGAGGCGATCACCCCAAATTCATTTCCGCTTTCCTTAAAGCGCCATCTCTTTGCTACTTCACCAACATAATTAGCCTTGAGGGGTTCGATCGGCATTTCTTTGTGAATCATATTGAGGATTTCTTTTGCGGTCAGCACATCATCTAATCGCCAACCATTACTACTTCCGACGTCCATATACTCAATAAATCTTAAAATTGTGTCGGGCTGATCAAAGTGTTTGGCCATTGGCAATATGCTATCTTCATTAACGCCCCTTTTGACGACCATATTGATCTTCACCGGGGTCATGCCTACTTCAACAACTTTGTCGATCCATTCCACCACCCGTGATACAGGAAAATCTACGTCATTCATTTCTTGAAAAACTTTGTTGTCCAGGGAATCGAGGCTGATGGTCATTCGTCTTAGTCCTGCATCCTTCAATTCTTGCACTCTTTTTATGGGTGAAGAACCATTGGAAGTCAGGGCAAAATCTGCCACTTCTGGAATTTGGGCTAATTGGCTTATGAGAATTTCAACATCTTTTCTTAAGAGGGGTTCTCCCCCAGTTAAGCGCAATTTCTGAGTGCCTAATGAAGCAAAGATTTTTACTAATCGAGTAATTTCTTCAAAAGTTAAAAGTTGTTCTTTGGGTAAAAACTGATATTCGCGTCCAAAAATTGATTTTGGCATGCAGTAGGTGCAGCGAAAATTACAACGGTCTGTCAGGGAAATTCGCAGATCACGCAACGCTCTTCCCAGGGTATCTTTAATTTCAGGCTGCATAGCTCTCCATCAGATAAAAATAGAGGCGACCGATAATCCGGTGACCTCCTAAATTGTAAATAATGATTTAATTCGATTACACATTATTATGAGTTAATTCAGAAAAATTATATCAGGGCTTAGAATAGGTGGGTAGGGCGAAATTAAATCCAGGCATCATTCGGTGCGGTTAAATCCTCCTTTAGCTCCCCGGTGTTTATGGTTCCTGCGGGTTCTACCAACAACACATGACATTCTTTCTCTGCAAAGGGTTTATGTCTGACCCCTTTTGGGATGACCACCATCTCCCCCTCTTTGATGAGGATCGTTTCATTATCCATAGCAATATGTAGGTTTCCTTTTAGCACAATAAAAACCTCATCCGTTTCAGGGTGGTCGTGCCATACAAATTCCCCCTGAACCTTTACGAGCTTGAAATGATAATCATTTAATTGAGCAATGATTTTTGGTGTCCAATGCTCATTGAATAGTTCCAGTTTTTGATTAAAATTAATTGCGTTAATGCTCATGGGCCACCTGTTTAAACAAATCTTTAATTAGCAAAATTTTCTATTTCTTTCAATACTTTTCCAAGTTCATCTGTAAGATACCCTGGATGTTTTTCAGTTAAGATTTCATGCATACTTTGTAAATACCAAATGCTTCCCTCTTTTCCCCCATTGAATTTTTCCCAAAGGAGATTTCCATATTCTTTTAGATCACGCAACAGGGATCTTGCATTATGTAACTTATCCGCAGCGATGACTCTATGGACAGAAGAGGACGCCTTTTTGACTTCTTCAAGGTGCGCTTCCTTTCGGGGCCGCCATTCGGGTTTTGGAACATCAAAGGTATCACTGCAAGCCTCAACGATTTGAAATACATTTTTGCCAAACTTCTCTTGGATCAAAGTAAGCGTTTCTATACCACCTTGGTCTTCTGGCGCGTCGTGAAGCAAAGCTGCAATTGCCTCATCTTCGCTTCCCCCGTCCTGAAGTACCAAGGCTGTAACTGCAAGAAGATGGGCGAGGTAAGGGATTTCTCTGGTCTTTCGGACCAGAGATTTATGAAGTCTGAGGGCCATCTCGATTGCCATTTCAAAACGGTTCCCCAGTTTATCTACTTGAGTTGGTTCCAAAAAGCCACCTTTAAAAAGGATAATGATCCTTTCAGTTTATTCTACAAGATTCGGGATTCGATAGCCACCCCTGATTGCCGTCCCCCATTTTTTTTGAGACTAATATCCTCTGGTTAAGTCAACCTTATTTTGCATGACTTCACCCTTTGAGGCAGTATTTAGTAGGGCAGCCAGGTGTTTCATCCTCAATTGTTCAATCTCAACAGCCCCTCCTCCCCGATGGGGACTCATCACGATATTCTCAAGCTCATGGAAAGGAAAATCTGCTGGAGGGGTGTTTGCTCGACTTTCTTCATCGGGAGGATAGTTGTACCAAACATCAATACCCGCTGAATGGAGTTTTTTGGATTTGAGGGCATTATAGAGGGCTTCAGGATCGACCACTAAAGCGCGCCCCACATTGATGAGGATCGAATTTTTTGGAAGCAGATCAATCTCTTTTACCCCGATCAGACCTCTCGTTTCCTCAGTTAATGGCACTGTGATCATCAAGACTTCGGATTTAGGTAAAAGTTTATGCAGATCTTCTGGGGGATATACATTCACGGGGTAGTCAAAGGAACTTTCTTTACTTGCGTTTCTTCTGATTGCATCTACGGTCATTCCCATTGCATGGCAAACGCCGCCTATGTATTGTCCAATTGAACCAAAGCCTAAAATGAGGATGTTTTTCCCATGGAGTAGTCTCGCAGGGTTGGGTTGATAACGCGGTCGCCAATCATTATTCCTAAAAATCTGGTCAATGGGAATAATTTGTTTAGCAGCTGTATACATTAACATCATTGCCGTCTCACCCGTTGCGACAGCATTATGGTGCAGGTTATGAATGTTGATTTCTGGATAGTCGACCATAATTGTTGATGCCTCTACGGCCAACCCAGCCCAAGGGATGATAAGGGAGTGCAGTTTTGGACTGGCTTCCAATTGTTCTTTTGTAGGACGTCCGGCAACCAATATTTCATAATCTGCTGGACTAGGAATATCCGTTCCGGTGATCACCTCGATTTCTGGATCGAGATGGTTCTTCAATTCTTCTAGCGCATTTTCGGCAATTGTTCGGGGATAATATGTTTTTAACGTCATATGTTTGTGATAATTAGTTTTGTAAGTATTATTCTATTTAGGGAGTTGTATCCGTCTAAAAATTTCTGCATGCTCAAAGGATACTTTTTCGGCTCGATCTCGTGATCTTTGGAGAATACGTTCTTCTAGATCATTTGGATCACCAATTTGACTTTTATGTTCTTGAAGTGCAGCAACCTTTAACTGGACAGTATCACTAATATCTACCCAATAATTCGGTTCATTAGTGAAGAAAAGAAATACGTCTAAAACTTTATGGGGTTCGAGTCCTTCCTTTTCGTGTTTAGGAAAATTCAAGCGGTCCCTTGCTAGTGGAAACACGGAATCCAGTACGGTATCCCCCACAACTCGATGGTCGGTATGATTGAGATAAGAATTATTGATAATCCTAGATGTGGGATCATGGGTAAAAAGCACATCAGGTTTATGGATTCTGATCTGACGAACAATCAATTCTCGTAATTCATCGGTATTGCGCACTTCCCCGTCGGGCTGACCCAAAAAAACCACCTTGGAAACCCCTAGCTTTTTTGCCGCATTTTTTTGTTCTTCTTGCCGCATGGCAATAAGTTTTTCTTTGGTCATATTAGGCTCGGCGCTCCCCTTGCTGCCATCTGTGACCAGTACATATACAACTTCAGCCCCTTGTTTCGCCAAGAATGCAACCGTACCCGCGGCTCCAAATTCCGGGTCATCTGGGTGGGCACTGATTACTAATACACTTTTGGGATGTGGAAAATTATTTGTCATGGATATTTACCTTAAGATTTGAGTGTAATTGGTAATTATAGCAAAGAAATAACTAGTCTATAAAAATCAATGAAGAGTGGAATATTTTTATTATTTATTATTATTTCATGGGGAGACCTGTTTAGTCTGCCATTGGTTTCACATGGAAATGTCAGCGAATTAGCTCGATTCCAGATATGTTTTGAGAGGGGACGAGAGTATAATAATTAATGCTTAAGATGAAAAATACTTGAAATCTTGGAGAAATAATCGATGAGTGTATCTTTACCTGTTGATTTTCCTTTAGACCCAAAACCTAGGGCGATCGTTTTAGGCGCTTCATCGGGGATAGGTGCCGCGACTGCAATGAAACTGGCCAAAGAAGGACATGTCGTGGCACTTTTAGGTCGAAGGAAAAAAGAATTGAATACGGTTTGTGAGGAGATCAACCAGGCAATCGGAGAAACCCGCGCTATCGCCTATGTACATGATGTCAGAAAATTTGATCAAATCCCCAAAACCTTTCAGAAAATATTGACTGATTATAAAAACCTGGACCTCATCGTCTACGTTTCTGGAGTAATGAATCCAGTCGCTCAAAATGAATATGATTTTGAAAAAGATCGAGAAATGATCGAAATCAATTTATTAGGTGCTATGGCATGGTTAGGGCAAGCAGCGATATTTTTCGAGCGGATGGGCGCAGGCAAGATCGTCGGAATTACCTCAGTTGCAGGGGACCGTGGGCGAGTGGGCAATCCGGGTTATAACACCTCAAAGGCTGGCCTGATCACTTATTTAGAGGCTTTACGCAATCGCCTTACCCGGCATGGCGTACATGTGCTCACGGTAAAACCCGGTTTTGTTGATACAGAAGTTCTCAAAAATTCTTCAACGACCTTTGGTGTGATCTCCCCGGAAAAAGCAGCCGATCAAATCTGGAAAGGAATTAAGAAGAAAAAACAAACGATTTATACACCCGGTTGGTGGCGTTTATTAATGCTGATAATTCAACACACACCTTCTTTTATTTTTAGGAGAGTATCCTTCTAATGGCTAAGAAAGGAAAACTATTTAATATAGACCCGGTTAAACAATTACAAAAACTAGAAAATTTTGGGCATTCCATTCATGGACCTGGATATGTTTACCAACCTACACATGTTGATGAACTACATGATCTGGTATTGGGTGCAAAAAAGGGATCGTTCACTATTGCTCTTCGGGGAGCCGGTCGAAGCTATGGCGATGCGGCGATGAATAATGCACAAATAGTGATCGACCTCAGTCGAATGAACCGCGTCTTGGCATGGAATAAAGATACTGGCGTGATCAAGGTTGAACCTGGGGTAACCATCGAGCGGTTGTGGCGTTATACCCTGGGCGATGGCTGGTGGTCCCCCGTAATGCCAGGAACCATGTTTCCAACTCTTGGGGGTTGTTTGGGGGCAAATATCCATGGAAAAAATAACTGGAAAGCTGGAACTATCGGGGAACATGTGCTTGAGTTTACAGCAATGATGGCCAATGGAAAAGAGATTACCTGCACACCCAAAAAGAATAAAGACTTGTTTTATAGCATGATCGGAGGGATGGGCATTTTGGGGATATTTACCTCGATCACCTATCAAATGAAGAAGGTATATTCCGGAAATTTGGATGTAAAAGCATGGGCAGTTCCAAATCTAAAAGACTTATTATCCGCTACAGATGAAGGTAAAGAAAATGATTATATTGTTGCCTGGCTCGATGCAACCCAAAAGGGTAAAGGTTTAGGGCGTGGACAAATGCATTCAGCAAACTATATGTCTGCAGAAAAAGGGGTTCATGATTCCCAATCACTTCGTTTGGATCATCAAGATCTTTCACCAAATATTATGGGAGTGGTCCCTCGCTCGATCGTACCCTTGTTCTTGGGCTTAGGGATGAATAATTTGGGGGCTTGGGCGGGGAATACCGCAAAATATTTATTGAATAGAACGATCGGAAACAATAAACAATATTTCCAATCCTTTGTAGAATTTACTTTTTTACTGGATTATGTACCTGGGTGGGAACGTGCTTACGGCAAAGACGGATTAATTCAATATCAAAGTTTTATTCCCAAAGAAAATGCATATCAGACCTTCAAGGAAATCTTGAAAACATCACATCGATACAGAAATCCTTCATATCTCGGAGTGGTTAAACGACACCGTCCGGATAAATTTTTATTAAGTCATGCTGTGGATGGTTTCTCCCTGGCATTAGACCTTAAAGTAAAAGATCGAAACCGCAAAAAATTACGAGAGTTAACCGGAGAACTCAACCAAATTGTGTTAGATGGCGAGGGTAAATTTTATTTTGCGAAAGACAGCACGCTCACTATTGATGTCGTAAAAAGTTATTTAGGGGAGAAAGCTGTGAAAAAGTTTAAATCTTTGAAAAATAAAGTCGATCCAGATGGCCTCTTCCAGTCAGATCTTTATCGAAGATGCTTTGGAGAATAACCAATAAATATTCAATAGGAACTATTGAAGAGCGGATAATTATTTGTCCGTTCTTTTTATTTGCTTTGACCCGGATTTTGTTTTCCATGTATACTTTCCCTTATGCAAATTTGCAATGTACATTCACTTGGAATAGTCGAATATAAAAATACCTGGGATATTCAAAAGGATTTGGCAGCCGAGATAGCTACAAGTAACCATCCGCCAACACTCCTTCTTTTAGAACATCCGCATGTATATAGTTTTGGCAACCAAGGAAATCCCGAGAATATTATCTGGGATGAACGTGAACTCAACCGTCGCAGGATCGATGTGCAATGGAGTGACCGAGGGGGAGACGTGACCTATCACGGGCCCGGTCAATTAGTTGGCTACCCTTTACTGCCCTTAGCTGAAGGAAAAATCAGGGTTGATCCAACTAACGGAGCTGTGAGACTTCCCAAAATGGATTATGTAAATTATTTGAGAAAATTAGAAAACGTTCTGATCAAAACCCTATTCAAATACAAAATTGGTGGGGGACAAATTAAGGGGCAAACAGGGGTATGGGTGCAGGGGGATGTGCCCTCAAGATGTGTACATTGCCCCCCCGATATTTTCAATTCACCAGCAAAGATTGCATCTATTGGGGTCAAAGTAGATGCAAATGGGATATCCCGACACGGTTTTGCTTTAAATGTTTCAGTAGATATGAACTATTGGGATGGAATTATTGCATGCGGACTAGAGAATCAAAATAAAGCAAGTATGGATTATTTTTTGGACCCCCCTCCCACAATTGCTGAAATTTCTGAGGTAATTATTGATGCTTTTGGCAAAGAATTTTCATATGAGATGAAATCGACCCCCTTGAAGGAAAAAATTTCCTAGGTTTTATCAGGGTTTTTAGTTTGACACTCTTTTTAAAACTTTGTAAACTTAGAACAAGAAGGAAAAGTTAATCAGGAGTTGGAGAATGAGTAAATTTCAATTGGTCATGCAAATGGGTCCCTCCCCAGGAAAGACAATTAGTTTGGGTGAAACCGAACATTATTTAGGTAGGGACGAAAATAATACAATTGTCGTAAATGATGCCGAATTATCTCGACGTCACTGCCATTTTATTTTTACTGATGGTGGATTTGAGATTGAAGATATGGGCTCTACCAATGGCACTTTTGTAAATGAAAAAAGGACTTCAGGGCGATATCGTTTAAATCTCGGAGATATTATTCGATTAGGTGATAACGTTGCTTTGGTATTTGAGCTGTTCGGATCGGATCCAAACGCGACTGTGCTGGCCCGAAATGAAACACCACCCCGTGGACAAGCAGTGAAACCTCCACCGCAAGTGGCTGCAACACCTACCCCTGCGCCGGCTGCTCAGCCAGCACCAGTTCCAAAACCAGCAGGTAAGGTTAGACCTGAAAGACGAAGCGGAAAACGCCCAAGTCCCATGGTTATTGGCTGTGGTGTATTAGTCCTAATTGGTCTTTGTATTTTGATTGGCGGTTGGTATTATGTAGATACATATGCCCCTGAATATTATTGCTATTTCCTGCCTTTCTTACCAGGCTGTCCATAAAAATTATATTAATTAACATATCAATATGGGAGGGTATTTTGCCCTCCCGTTTGTCTTTAAGCATTACCACTTTGAAACAAGCCTCACCCCTGGTAAAATGCAGTCTATAAGGTCAAATTTTATATGAAATGACCTTGCATGGTCTTTATGGTAAAAGGAAGGAGTCAATTATGTCACCCTTATTCGTGCCTGGTCCCGTAGATGTGGATGAAGAGGTTTTAGAAGCCCAAACAAAAGCGATGATGCCACATCGTAGTGGTGAGTTTGAAGAAATTTTCCATCGTTCTGAAGGGAAAATGAGAAAAATATTCCGCACGGATCATCGAGTACTAATCAATGCTTCTTCTGGAACGGGCATGCATGAAGCAGCCATTCGAAACCTTGTCAATAAAAAAGTCTTGTCCTGCGCCAATGGTGCATTTGGTATGCGGTGGCACGATGTTGCCAAGAGCAATGGGAAAGATGTCACTCTTCTTGATACGGACTGGAAGGAACCTTTAACTGGTGAAAAAATAGCCCAAGCATTAGATGGGCAGGATTATGAAGCCATTACGATAGTCCACAATGAAACTTCTACCGGTTTAATGAACCCGATCGAAGAAATTGCCCGAGTCGTCCATGGCGTAAGCCCAAACACCCTGATCTGCGTGGATGCTGTGTCTTCCTTATCGGGTGCTCAATTGGAAATGGATGAATGGGGGTTGGACTTAGTACTCACCTCCTCACAAAAATGCTTAGCTTTGCCACCTGGTCTAGGATTTGTTGCCTTCAATGAGAGAGTATTTGAAAAATCTAAGACAGTCAAAAACAAAGGTTGGTATTTTGATTTTGAACGGCTAGAAAAACATCGACTAAAAGATTCGACCCCAGCTACCTCGGCGGTTTCTTTGATCTATGCATTAGACCTTCAAACCGATAGAATTTTGGCAGAAGGAATCGAGCAGAGATGGGCTCGACATTCTGCCATGGCAGAAAAAACTCAGATTTGGGCAAAAGAAAATGATTTCACCCTATTTGCGCCCGAAGGATACCGTTCTCAGACAGTAACCGCAATCGAACATCAAGGTTTTGATTTTAAAGCTGCAAATGCTTTCTTAATAACGAAAGGTATACGAATGGCCAGTGGTTATGGCCCTCTAAAAGAAAATGTCTTCCGAATAGGGCATATGGGCGAATTAACTCCAGCAGATTTAGACAAACTTTTCGCAGCTTTAGCTGAATTCCGATCAAATTGAAATTTTTCAATGAATATAGGAAACCTTAGTAAATGATCGACCAGATGGAATATACAGTCACCCTTGATAAACTCGTTTATGGGGGGGAAGCAATGGGGCGCTTACCAGACGGGCGAGCAATTTTTGTGCCTTTTGCCTTGCCAGGTGAAAAGGTTCGGACTCGGTTGGTAGTGGATAAAAAAGGTTTTGCGCGCGGTGAATTGCTGGAAATATTGGAACCCTCTTCTTTGAGGATCGACCCCTGTTGTAAACACTTTTCAATCTGCGATGGTTGCCATTATCAGCACCTTTCTTATACAGAGCAATTAAAAGAAAAAGAAGAAATTCTTCGAGATCAGCTGGTTCGCCTAGGTGGGTTAGAAAATCCCCCCATAGAACCGATCATCGCCTCTCCCATTGAGTGGAATTATCGCAATCATGTAATTTTCCATCAAGACCCCACGGGCAAATTCGGTTATTCCTCCTCAACACCCAAAAAGATTGTTCCAATAGAAGAATGCTTTTTGCCAATTAACTCCTTGAATGAATTTTGGCCAAGCCTTGAGTTTGAACACCTAGCGGATCTAAAAAGCCTAAAACTCCGTCATGGGGAAGATGAAAGCTTGATGATAGTTATGGAAACCAGAACCGACGAGGCTTTTGAGCTGGAGGTTGATTTTCCGATCAAAATAATTCAAAGGGGTCCTGAATCAATGCATGTGATGTCCGATAATTATTTTCAGGAAATATTAATAATGGAAAAGGCATTTCGGATTTCTGCAGGCTCTTTTTATCGAGCCAATACTGCTGTGAATGAAAAAATGATCCACTATTTAGTGGATGAGTTACCTCTTACTCAAAAAACAACATTGGTGGATGCTTATTCGGGTGTCGGTATTTTTAGTAATTTCATTGCTTCTAAAGTGGGGAAATTAATAGGTATCGAATCAGATTCTGGAGCTGTGAGTGATTTTCTAGTCAATTTGGAAGAGTTTGAAAATGTAGAGATTTATGAAGATCTGGTAGATAATGCATTACCTACTTTAGATTTCCCAATTGATATCCTATTGGTTGATCCCCCAAAGACAGGTCTTGGACCAAATGTATTAGATGCGATCGTTCTGAAATCCCCCCCCATCTTGGTTTATGTCTCGAGTGACACAGCCACTTTTGCAAGAGATGCAAAGAGGTTAAGTCGATCGGGGTACCAGATGAAGAAGATCCAACCCTTCGATCTATTACCTCAAACCTATCATATTGAAACTGTGAGTATTTGGGAGAAAGAATAGGGGTCAAAAATAGAGTATAAGTACTTAAATTAAAAGCGACAGAAGTTTATCTGTCGCTTTTTACTAAATATTAATTAGGTTCGGTTTCGATGATTCTTTTTTTCATCCTTTAAGATCGTGTTAAGGAAGAAACTAATGATACTCACGATCAATGCACCGAAAAATGCAGCCCAGAAATTCTCGATCAATAATCCTGCACCAAAGAATGAACCCATCCAACCTGTCAGGTAAAACAAAGCAGTGTTGATCACCAGGGTAAAAAGACCCAATGTGAGCAAGATCACGCCACAACTGAGGAATTTCAATAGGGGGCGGACCAATGCGTTTAGCAGGCCGAAAATCACTGCTAACCATACCCAAGAAATAGGGCTGGGGTTTTCTGGAACGATTCCAGGAACAATAAATACGGCCGCGTAAAGTGCGAAGCCATTGACAATAGTGCGCAAAATAAAATTTTCCATAGTTTTTTTATCCTTTCTGTTAATTAATAATACGCTGTTTTTATAAGAAAGTTGTATATTTTGAACAACTAATTCCTTTTCACATAAAAAACCTTCCATAACTCCAAGGATTGGTCCCCCACATTTCATTGACCATTTTTCAATGTTTGGTATAATCCCTAAAAATATTTAGAGGAATTTTTTTGATGCAGATTAAAGAGAACTGTAAATTCATGCGAAAATATGTGAAAATGAACCATCGACAGCATGGTTTAATTTGCCGTACTCTTATTTCAAAATGATAACTTTATCCTAATTTGAATAGTTGAAAAAGAGTGTGGCAAACGAGCCGCACTCTTTTTTTTTGAGGAGGTTTCAGGAAAAAATCAAATAAATTTCGACCCCATGTGTTTGACAAAGGTTAGTCCTTTCTTTATACTAAATTTGTAACAAACTGAACAATGCCTATTGTTCAAGACTAAAACATTCCCTTATTGGAGGAGAAAATGTTTAATAAAAAGATTTTGTTTATCTTGTTTGTGTTGGTAGCTCTCACCTTATCCGCTTGTGGCGGATCTGATGCACCCAGAGGTGGCGAGTGTTTAGGTACAGCAGATGATGCAGTAGTTGACTTGGATTGCCAAGAAATCACCATCGCTGTAGAAAATGCTTATTTACCGTTCAACTATGTATCATTAGATGATGGTTCTTGGTTGGGATGGGATTATGATGCTTGGGAAGAAATTTGTACCCGACTTCACTGTACTCCAGTATTCGTAGAAGCTGTTTGGGACGGAATGATCGTTGCCGTATCTGATGGACAATATGATGTCGGCGCAGATGGTATTACCATCACCGAAGACCGTGATGAAATCGTTGACTTCTCAATTGGCTACGTAGCTATTGAACAAAAATTATTGGCTCGCCTGGGCGAAGATCGATTTACAGATATTGATTCCTTCGTTGCTGACGAATCCTTGGTTTCCGGCACACAAACCGGAACAACCAATTACGAATCTGCTATCAAGTACCTTCCAGTAGAAAGAGTTCAAGCTTTTGAAACCTTCCCATTTGCTGTTCAATCATTGATTGCCGGCGATATTGACGCCGTATTCATTGATGAGGTAGCAGGACAAGGTTATTTGGGTGACAATGCAGACGTACTTGAATTGGTTGGTCCGTCAATGTCCAGTGACTTCCTTGGATTTGCATTCCCTAATGGCAGTGATCTAGTAGACCCTGTCAACCAAGCACTCCGTGCTATGGCTGCTGATGGTTTCTTAGATGAAATCAATGGGAAATACTTTGGCCCTGGCTTCTCCGTATCCTACGATGATATTGGTGACGGTGCTTACGCTGAAGAATAAAAAGCAATTTATAGCAATTGATTAAACCAAAAAGCCGGTGTGTAGGTGGTTAACTCACACCGGCTTTTTTAATAATTTGCTTGTTGGGATTGAGGAGAAAAATATGGGTGATATTTATCACACAGATCCAGAAATCGAAACTATTGAAGATTTATCTGGGAAGAGAACCTTTGCGAGCCTTCCCTGGTGGCTTTATGCACTAATTCTAGTAATTGTTTATACAGCTTGGAGTGTCTATACGCGTGAAAATTTAAGAGAAGCATTCGATTTCATTATTCAAGGGATTGGCACTACGATATCTGCCGCAATATTGTCCTATTTGATTGCGATCGTATTGGGATTGATCGCGGGATTAGGAAGAATGTCAAAAAATATTATATTTAATAATATTGCCACTTTTTATGTAGAGTTTATTCGCGGTATCCCCATGTTGGTGCTGATCTTTTTTATCGGTTTGGTGGGTGTTCCTACTGCAATCAGTTGGTTAAATGAATTGGGTTTTACCCTAATAACAAATAAAGATATATCTACCTATTCCCGAGCAATTGCTGCGTTATCGATTACCTACGGTGCCTTCTTAGCGGAGATTTTTCGGGCGGGAATTCAATCGATTGGCAAAGGCCAGATGGAAGCAGCCCGATCTCAAGGCATGAGTTTTGGACAAACGATGCGTTATGTGATCTTACCCCAAGCTATTCGCAATGTATTGCCTGCATTAGGAAATGACTTTGTTGCCATGGTGAAAGATTCTTCCTTGGTTTCCTTGTTAGCAGTCGGGGATATTACATACGAAGCAAAGTTATATTCAGGTAGTTCTTTTCGGTTCAAGGAAGCCTATACAATTCTCACTATTTTGTATTTGATGATGACTGTTGCCCTATCTAGTCTATTGAGGGTATTTGAGAGGCGGTTGCGAAATGACTGATAACATTATTGAGATCAAGAATTTATATCGCTATTTTGACAAAGTGAAAGCATTAGATGGTGTAAGTCTTGATATAAAGAGAGGCAGCGTAGTTGTGGTCATTGGACCCTCCGGGTCAGGGAAATCGACTATGCTGCGTTGTATCAATCATCTTGAAGAACCCACAAGTGGAGAGATATACGTAGATGGCGAGTTGTTAACGGGGGAACAAAAACAACTCAATGAGGTGCGTGCAGATATCGGGATGGTATTTCAGTTATTCAATCTATACCCACATTTAACTGCAAAAGAAAACATTACTTTGGCCCAAAAAGTGGTACAAGGTAGAACCGAAGAAGAAGCCAATAGAATTGCGATGGAAAAACTAATTCGGGTGGGTATCGCTGAGAAAGCAGACGTTTATCCTAGCAATCTCTCTGGTGGACAACAACAAAGAGTGGCGATTGCTCGTGCTCTTGCAATGGACCCTAAGATCATGCTATTTGATGAGCCCACAAGCGCTCTCGACCCCGAAATGATCAAAGAGGTGTTGGATGTGATGTTAGACCTTGCAGAAGAAGGTATGACAATGGTCGTGGTTACCCATGAGATGGGTTTTGCCAGAGCCGCTGCCGATGAAGTTATTTTTATGGATGAGGGAATGATCGTGGAGCAAACCACTCCAGATGGGCTATTTAATAACCCGCAACATGAACGCACAAAACTCTTCCTTTCCCAGATTTTGCAACATTAGAAGAAATTAATTACCTAATCAGGCAGTCAGATCAGTTGACTGCCTTTTTTTATTGGAACGATTAATTTTTTCTTATCAATTATTAATAGTTTCCGATTAAACTTAACTTGTAAATAAGACAAAGGAGATAATAATATGAATAAAAAAGTTATACTTGGCGGTTTAGCAGGTATTCTGATTATCGTTGTTTTAGGTTTTGCTTATGTGCTGCGTCCCACGGAAGAAGCCAGTGAATCCATTGAAGCCATCCCTCTAAACGAGGGTGTTCAAGAACCCACACAAGTTGACCTTCCTACAGAGGTTTTAGAAGAAGAACCTACTGAGGTTGTAGGTGAAGCTAATAAAGATAGTTCCCCTGAGGGATTTGTCGTTTTTCAGATCGATCAGGGGAATTCAGAAGTACGTTTTTCCTTAGACGAACTCTTGCGCGGAAACCCATTCACCCCCGTGGGCACCACCAACCAGGTGGCAGGTGAGATCGGAATTGATTTTTCAGATCCATCTGCTTCTCAATTGGGCACGGTTTTGATAAATGCGCGCACCTTAGAAACAGATAGTTCAAATCGGGACCGAGCGATCAAGAACCAGATCTTGGACACTGGGGATTTCGAGTTCATTAGCTTCACTCCCACCAATTTAACTGGATTCCTGCCTGAGATCGTTCTGGGTGAGGAAGTCCAATTGAAAATTACAGGTGATCTCACTATTCGAGATATTACAAATTCTGTGATATTTGATGTAAATGTGACTGTGATCTCTGGAACAGAAATTCAGGGCTATGGTTCAGCAGAAGTTCTTCGATCTGATTATAATTTGAATATTCCCTCTGTACCTTCTGTCGCTGAAGTTACCAATGAGGTTCTACTAGAAATCGACTTTTTTGCAGTAGCAAATTAACTAAATAAAATTTACTAAAAAAGGCCGAGGTTTACATTACTCGGCCTTTTTTCATATTCTTATTCCAAATAGTTTTATTAAACTAGGTTTAAAGATTTATGTACTACCTCTATACATCGGTTCATAATCACATCAAGACCTGCTTTTCCCGCTTTTTCTCCTGCAACCTGATCAAATACACCCAATTGAGACCAAAACACCTTGGCACCGGCCTGAATGGCATCGTCAGCAATGCCATCCAAATGTTCAGAGCGTCTAAATATATTGACGATATCTACTTTTTCAGGAATTGAAGATACGGTAGGATAGGACTTTTCACCATCAATCTCTTCCACCAGAGGGTTTACAGGATAGACCTTATACCCCACCCTTCTCAAATAATTTGCAATTGCGTAACTGGTGCGGTGGGATTTATCCGAATGGCCAACTACGGCGATCACTTTGGCCTCTCGTAAAACATCAACTATTTCATTTCTTGCTAGATTTGTCATGGTTAATCCCTTGAATTCCTATATGCATAAGACTATCGCTGGAGAATAATATTACCTGATATCTAAGTTTTCAAAAATTGGACAATTTTTTCAAATAACCAACCGAAAAGTTCCCAATGGGGAAGAATTTAATCTTTTTGAAAAACCTTACCAGATTCATCTTTATATATCAGATGCCAACTCGCCATAAGTTCATCATTCTGTAATTCTCCCGGCCATTCATGGTTCCAATAATTGGGGGTAACTAGTAGAAATTCAGGGGTTAGCTGGGGAACTGTGTCAGGTTGGCCCAAAGGATATTGTAATTTTGTGGGACTGTTTGTGAAGTTGGTGCCGTATGTGAAGTAAGGTAACCCTTCAATAATAAAAATATTGCTATTCCTGATATTTTGTTGGATAAAATCATAAACATCGCGATATTCAGTATTTGAGCTTGGTTCTTTGTAGGGTGTGAGAAGAACTATTTTATTTACTTCCCCGGTTTGAAGTAAATGCCTTTGATCCCATACAATAAAAATGCTAAGTAAAAGAATAATAATTGAGAAACTTATCTCAAAAAACTTATTAGTTTTGATTGTTTTGAAAAAGCTTATATGAAGAGGTTCGAACAAAACAAGTAGCAAAATGAAAAATAATCCTAGCAATGCAATACCGAATCTCCATACAATTAAAATTCTTGATGTCCCTCCCTCAACATGAATGGTAGCTGGGGTGATGATGAATGCGAAAAATAATAAATAATAAGTCAGAAGAATTGATAAAGATGGTTTTTTCTTCCTGATAAATTGTGTTCCTGAAATGATTCCAAAGAAAATAAGCCCAACAAAAATTAGGCTAATATCTGAATAAAAATCCGGATCAAACAGTATGGAAAAAACATTTTTTGTATTTAAAGTTTGAAGTAGCGTTTTAGTGAAAATTGTTTGGAGTACAACTAAATTTCTAATTATCCATAAAATTCCAGGAAGGGTTATAAGGGTAACGACAATCATTTTTTTCCAAAAACCATTGGCTAAATATTCTTTTTTTCTCCAAATAAGGAACCCGGTGTACGCCCAAATGGGTGCGATTACATAAATAATATTTGGTTTTATGGATATCCCGATCATGGTGAGAATTGCCATCCCTTCTAAAAGGAATGGGTTGTCAGATTTTTTCCTTCCAATAGGGCTGTGAAGCAAAAATGCGAGTATGACTGCACCCAGGAACAAGTCATTCTTCCCAATTGTATAAATTAGGGAGGTAAAAATTACCCAAGGGTTTCCATAAGAAATCAATTTTCCAGATACAAATACAAATGCGATCCCCCAAAAAAGAATGGCCCCAGAAATTTTTGTATACCTTTTCCCCAACAACCAAATACTTAAAAACAAGAAAAGGGTTATTAATCCATGTACAAAACCAAACAAATATTCATTGCCAAGAATTGATATGCCAAAAGATAGTAAGGATTCATAGCCATTTGGGTATTGTCCGTAAGGAATGGAAAGATCCCAAAAAGAACCACTACGGAATAGCTCAATTGCTTTTGGAAAATGGTAAAAAGCAGCATCCCATTCTATTGGAAACTGAAGTCCCGAAAAAGGCCAACGGAAGAGAGGCCATAATATTAACCCAAATAGCAGAATTACCCCGCTAATATAAGCTACTATTTGAAGATGAGATGAGTCCGATTCATCAATCGCATCTAAATTCCAAAAATTCTTTCCAGCTGAAATATAAAATTTGCTAACCAAGATTGATAGAATAATACTTAGAGGAATAGTTAGCAGGGGAATATAAAGCTGAAAAAAGCCTAGAATTTGAGCAACTGCAATAATTGAATAAAGTAAGCTCAATATAATTGAAAAACTATATAGCATTACTGAATGAATTTTTTTATTGATATTTACCTTACTTATGCTCATACAATACCCAACCCCTTTGCGAATTTCTCGATAAATTCCCAACTAAAATCCCTAATTAATCCCACATTGAATATCATATATAAAGATGCATCCAGATCAAAGTTCTATGGTTGATAAACCCAGCATTTTGGAAAGAGTCAACCGAATGTCCAGCCAAATAATTTATCGATAGCAAACGTTTTTTTCGAAGCAAATCTAGGACATACGGGAGTAAACTTTGGATCGTTAAATTTTCATAATCAGGGGTAGTGGCTAGCCACAGCCAGTCAGCCATCCCAGTTGAGGATTGCCAACTTAAAGTGCCGATTAACTGGTTGTCTAGGCGAGCGGACCATTGCTTTATTTTCCTTTCATTCATTAATCGATTGAATTTCCCAGCTAGTCCGGGGCTAAATGCTTGGGTGTTGATCGGTAAATGCCATTTTACTTCTCCCGGGTAAACCCGATTCAACCACTCTCGCTGTAGAGGCCAATCCCTTTTTTTTCTACTTGTAACCAAAACCTTTTTATGACTACTAACTTTCGGTTTTGTTCCAGACCTACTATGCCATGTTGTTCTTCTTGCTCTTTCTAAAAACCCGGCAGATTGGTACAAGTGGATAGCCGCTGGGTTATTTGAGTTCACTTGGAGCCAAACAGAATGGATCTTGCGATTCTTAATATAAGCTAAAGCCGCGTTGGTCAGGGCGTTCGCGATCCCTTTTCGCCGATGATCAGGATGAACCGCAACATTAGCAATCAAATATGCCCTTTGCTGAAGCGCCTGAACGGGGATGAGACTAATATTTCCAATAATCCTGCCCTTATCCTCCCATACAAATCCAGCCAGGGAATTTCCAACGAATTCTGGGAACCCAAGGATCTTAGGGTTTTTTGCGGCCGCTCTAATTTGTGCTATATACTGTCGACCGTCTCGATCTAAAGTATCAGAGAAGCATAATTCGATTAGATCGGCAACCTCAATGAGATCGCGCCGCATGTCTAGTGGTCGAAGCTCATTATTGGAAAGATAACTATCAGAAATTTGAGATCTAGTGATACTCATGAAGGTATTATACGGCTTTTTAAAGACTTTCAATTTTTTATTCTAATAAAATTGTAGGTTTGAATTTATAATAAAAGGCATATTTTTTGTTATCATGGTAATGAAGTAAATATATATTATGGATAATATAAGGATAATAATGAAAAAGAATAAGATTTTTACCATGTTGTTTATATTGATCTTGGTCTTTTCAGTAACCGTACCTGTCATGGCTGATGACGGAGATGTTCCTGAAACTGAAACAGAAGAAAAAGCTGAAATAGCAGGGAAAAATGTATTAGAATTTTTCAGTTTCTATCACAATTATCAAAATGCCGCTGATTGCGATGATCCGCTCACCCTGGATAGTGTGGAAGAATGCGAGGATCCCGCAGAGGGCTTAGATTGCGACGACCCACTAACCTTAGATATCGTTGAGGGTTGTGAGTCCGAATTTACGGAGCAAGTGGCTGGTTATCATGAGTATGGAATTGGATTTGGCGTTTTAGCCAAACTTCTTATGGTTTCTTTAGATTCTCAGGATTGTGAAGAAACCCCAGAACCTGTTGAATCTGTTTGCAATCCAGTTACGTTCGATGAATTAATCGCACTTTACTTGGATGGCATGAGCATCGGAGAAGTTTTTGAAACCTACGGGAAACCGGTAAATCCAGGAGTTGGGGGCTTGAAAAATGTGGAGAAGTTTGAAGAGAAATGTCCAGAAGATGGAAGTGGTCCTCCCGGATTTTGTGGGGATAAGGAAAATGGTAAACCAGATAATAGTGATAAGGGAAAGAAAAAACCGTAATTTTTTTTGAGTCCATTAAAAACAGGCGGAATATATTCCGCCTGTTTTGTTTAAATTGAATGAAAATTATTTATCGTTCAGCTCATTAAACTTTTTCAAGCCCTCAGCATCAATATGTAGATGAACATCTTGTTGAGGGAAAGGCACCTCAATATTTTCTCGACCCAGGGCTTTATAAATCGCGCTATTCACCTTATCAAACATTTGTCGGGTATCTATATAGGAATCGATCCACCAACGAACCCGAAAGAGCAATGCGGAATCCCCAAAATTCAAAAAGAGAGCTTCGACGGGTTTTTCTGGAACAACTCCTTCCACAGTCCGTACTGCCCCAATGATCGTTTCTCGAGCTTTTTCAATATCTGTCCCATATCCAATGCCCACTTCAATTTGGATTCGATACTCTGAATTCGGATAGGCATGGTTGACGATCAAACTTTTAGCAATGACTGAGTTGGGCACGATCACCATTCGATTATCCCTGGTTCTGATATGAGTGCTGCGAAGTCCTACATCCACTACATCCCCCCATGTGCTCAAGTCTTGGATCTCGATTCGATCTCCAATTCGAAAGGGACGGTCAAGCATAATCATGAAACCACTGATCGTATCAGAAAGGGCAGCCTGGGCCGCCAAAGCAATTGCCAATGAGCCGATTCCAAGGGTAGTGACCAATCCGCTTACTTCTACATCAAAATGCCCCAGCAAGATGATTCCCCCGATAATCGCCACGATGATCAGGATCACTCGACGTGAAAACGGGAGTAATTGACTAGCCAAATCACTCTTTGTGTTTGGAGCAATTTCTTTCGTATACCAGCTACTGAGCGAGACGATTAATTGCCAAACTAGTGCAAAAACCAGCAAAAAGTAGAGGGTATAAAAGAAATCATCGATATTGCTTGACTTGAAAAAATCAATGAAATCTAGACGGCTTATCGCATATTGGGTAACTTTCAACAATAAAAGCCAGAAAAGAGGTGGGCGCACAACCTTTACCAGCACATCGTCTAATTTGGTTTTTGTTGATTTGGTGATCCGCCTAACCACACGATCAAGAATAAAATTCAATATCGGACGACCTACAATTACTGTCCCGACAAGTATTGCAAAAGAGATTCCAATCTCTATCCATTGGTCATTTGTGAGGCCAAATAATCCCATTTTCTACCTCCAATTCATTATTCTTTATAAAAATAATCTATATTTTGTATTGATTATATCTTGCCTTAGGATGTTATAATTTAATTAATACAGGTGATTTTATGATGAAAAAATATCTAATCGTACTTACACTAGGGGTTTTTATACTTGGATTATTCCTGTTTTCCTGGTCCACTCCTGTTAATGCGTCCCCAGAGATCCAATTAACCTCTTTTCCGACGCCAACTCCAGATGGGGATGGACGAATTTGGTATAGGGTTGAATCTTTAGACACGCTTTGGAGAATTTCGGCAGTTTCAGGGGTTTCCCTAGATGAATTGCGAAGATTAAATAATTTATCACCTGAAGATATACTAGCAGAGGGTAGTTTTATTCTATTGGGAATTATTGAGCAAAACATCCCCGTCGCCACCGCCGGAGATTCTGGACAAGAAAATGCAGAACCAACTGAAACACCTCCTCCTGATACGGGCTCCGCAACAATTTGTATCCTTTTATATGACGATCTTAATGGTGATTCCATAAGACAAGATATTGAAATGATCATTGAGGGTGGGGCAGTCAGTTTAACAGAACAATTGGGATTGTTTTCAGAAACCAGAAATACGTCCTTGATTGAGGAAGAATATTGTTTTATAGGTTTACCAGGTGGGAAATATAATATTACTATGGCCATTCCCGATGGTTATAATCCCACCTCGACCTTGACCACAACAATTGAGTTGGCTACCGGTAATTCGTCTTTGATCAACTTTGGTGCACAAAAAACATATCAAACCCAAACAGAAGATTCTGGAACAATTGAAGAAAGTAGTGATCGATCTCCAATGTTAGGGATTTTAGGGCTTGCCCTCTTGTTACTAGGAATCGGGCTAGGTATTTATACTTCTCAAATTGGGCGAAACAACTAATAAATCCGAAATATTAAATAAAAAAAGGGCAGTTCAATTTGAACTGCCCTTTTTAATTTCACCAAACTTTTCAATTTAATGAGAATGGCCTTCCATATGCACATGCCCATGATCCAATTCTTCAGAGGTTGCTTCTCGAATACCCGTGACTTTTACTTCAAAATTCAATTCTTTACCAGCCAAGGGATGGTTAGTATCTAATTTGATTGTCTCATCTCCAACTTCGATGATCGTTACAAGGACGATATTATCATCGTCGTCCATGATCTCAAGTTCCACGCCTTCTTCAATGGGGAAGTCATCGGGGAATTCTGCTCGGGGGACGTCCATTAGTGCGTCTTTTTCAAGCTCACCATAACCATCTTCCGGGGCAACAACAACATTCTTGCTTTCTCCCACTTTCATACCTAAAAGAGCTTTTTCCAGCCCAGGGATAATATTCGCGTATCCATGTAGATATTCCAAGGGGCCTTCATCTTCGGATGAATCTAAGATCTCTTTTCCGACGATTAATGTATATTCGATCGTTACAACCAGGTTTTCGGCAACCTGGGTTAATGTTTTTCCTATCATATGACAACCTCTTTGCCTTTTTGGCTTTATTTCAAAATTCGCAGGATTATAACATAGCATGGAAACCATAAGAGAGATATTAATTTGAATCAAAATCTACTCTGACGAAATTTTTAGGGTAGGGTATGATTTATTTGGAGATTTTTGCATAAATCGGATGAAAACCTGAGGAAAAAATGCCTAAAGTAGAAATAAAGAAAGTTGCCTCATTTAAAGATTGGATGGAATCTTATGCCTGGATTCCAAACTATAGTTTTAGACCCACGCCACCACTGATGGATGAGGAAACCCAACGTGGATGGTTTGAAAAAAGAGTTGGGGTCACCCATTTTGCATTATATGAAGATGGCAAAGCTGCGGCTCTAGCTACTTCTTTACCGATGAAACAGAATATTCGAGGCAAAATATTTTCAATGAGCGGCTTATTTAATGTAGCTTCTCATCCCGCCTATCGTAGAAAGGGATATGCTCATCAAGTGATCCTTGCTTTGCTAAAAGATTTGCGATCATCCTTCCCTGTGTCCACCCTTTATCCATTCCGAGAATCCTATTACGAACGTTTGGGATATATTAGTTTTCCACAACCACTAAAAGCGAGCTTCAAATCTATAGAGTTATTACCCATTCTTCGAAATGAAGTTGAGGGGAAGGTAGAAGTTCTTCTTGAAAGTGAAGGAAAAGCCGAGTATTTGGATTTCATAAAAAAAATTCAACAAAAGAAACATGGCATGGGGACATTTAATCATCCTGGAATGCCTGATAAAAAATCCGAATCTTGGATCGCATTGGCAAAAGTCGAAGGAAAAACTGTAGGGCTGATGAGCTATACCAATGAGGGCCGTGAGGTCACAAAATTCAAGATGAAAATTAGACGATTTTATTATCACAATCCCCAAGGACTCTATTTGCTTTTAGACTGGATTGCCCGACACATTGATCAAACTAATGATATAGAAATATGGCTTCCCGCCGATGAAAAACCAACGCTCTGGTTGGCAGATTTGGATATTGAACTTTCTTCCGCCTGGAAACCGGGTATGGCCCGCATTTTAAATATTGCAGATATTGGGGGCGTGGAAGTAGGGGAAGGGCAATTCACTGCCCAGATCAATGATCCATTTTGCACTTGGAATGAAGGTGTTTGGAAATTTTCTTCAGTGAATGGAAAGTTGCAAGTTTCGCCTGGTAATAAACCAGACTGTCAAATAAGCATTCAAGCGCTCACCTCCTTGTTATACGGCACACACAAACCTGACTTTTTTCAATATCGCGGATGGGGAAATCCTTCAAAGGCATTTCAAGCAGAAATGACCACGATGTTTCCAGGAAAGATGCCATTTTTGCACGAAATGTTTTAAGTAATAATCTGGAAAAATATTTGCTGATTAATTAAGCCTGTTTCAATCCTTCTTAACACATTCTAATTTTTACCCAGCCCTTTGGGTAGGGGTATCCCCACCCGTTTTTCTAGGGAGATACCTAGCCACTTGCCCGATGTGCAATCTGGGCATTTTTCTTATACTTGTTACATAAATTTGAAGAAGTGGATAATTTCCCTCTTCGTTAATAGGAAAATAATACTTAGTTGATATAACTAAATAAGGAGTTTTATAAATGGTTACAAAAAAAGAAATTTCAGATCTATCCAATGCAATGGCTGATGCCGTTGAAAAAGCTTCCGCCTCCATAGTAATGGTGGATGCCCGTCGCCGTTTCCCCGCCACGGGTATTGCAATTTCAGAAGACCTCATTCTCACTGCAAATCATGTGGTTGAGCGAGAGGAAGACATTAATATAATGCTTCCAGACGGAAGTAAATTTTCTGCTGAAATCGCAGGAAGAGACCCAGGAAGTGATTTGGTGCTTTTAAAAATTGCTGGAGCGAAAGCAACCCCAATGGAAAGCAATGGAGAACCACGAGTTGGCCAACTTGCCTTAGCACTGGGTCGTCCCAGTAAGACAGGGATTCAGGCAAGCCAGGGAATTGTTAGTGCAATTGGAGGAAAGGTTCGTACACGGCATGGTGGATTTTTAGAAAAACATATGCGCACAGACGCTACGCCCTATCCAGGATTCTCGGGTGGACCACTGATCGATACCCAAGGTAAAGTTTTGGGGATCAATACTTCAGGATTAGGATTTAGTGCTTCAATCGCCATTCCAATCGAAGTGGCGAGTAAGATCGCTAAATCATTAGAAGAGCATGGCACAGTCAAACGTGGATATTTAGGGATTCGTAGTCAAGTAATCGAATTACCCAAAAAGACGAAATTAGACCGAGAACAAGACTATGGCCTTTTGATTGCAAATATTGAAGATGATAGCCCAGCACTTGCAGCAGGGTTGATCGCCGGAGATATCATTATTGGTTTTAATGGGCAGCCGATCCAAAATCATGATGCCCTTTTTGCTGAAATGGTGGGTGAGGTTGTGGGTAATCCCACATCGATTGAATTCTTAAGCGGTGGAAAGCCAAAAACCGCTGAGGTAACTTTAACTGAGCGAAAAGAATCTCCCCATCGGTCCCGTCATGGTCGTGGACGAGGTGGATGGTCCCGGCATGGTGCTCGCGGAATGCGAGGAAAAATGAGAGGGAAGATTGCTCGAGAAATGCAAAGAAAAATGCATGATCGAATGCAAGATATGCACGGAGATCTCCACGATGAGGATCAAGAGCCAGACAAATCAGATTAATTTAGGATTGAAAAATAATTAATTCACAAGAAATAAAGGTTATCCTCCTAGCCCCAGCCCTGGCCGTGCGTGCAGGGCTGCGGGCTTTGCTCACAAATAATAAAAATATTGACGTGGTCGCTGAAGCAGCAAATTTATCTGAGTTAACTAAAAGCATGGATCTTGTGGATGTACTCGTGGTGATGGACGGGTCGATAGCGAACCCTGATTTAGCCAATTTTCTGGAGGAATTAGAAGAACCCCCTGCCTTAATGATTGTAGGGGATCAATTTGAATCCCTAGTATCGCTGATAGAACTCCCCCTTAGAGCCTGGGGAATTCTATCGCTGGAAGCATCTGAAGATGAATTAACCTCAGCAGTAGCTGCCCTGAATCAAGGATTAATAACCGGAGACCCCTTATTAATCACACCCTTATTATCTGGGAATACAAATCGGGCTCTAGAAGACAAAGATTTAGTGGTTGAGGATCTGACAGCCAGAGAAATGGAAGTTCTAGAATTACTTTCAGAAGGTTTAGCAAATAAGCAAATCGCTTATGAGTTGGAGATTAGTGAGCATACTGTCAAATTTCATGTCTCATCGATTTATAATAAACTTGGGGCAACCAATCGAACTGAGGCAGTTACTTTGGGCGCAAGGTTAGGAATCATCGTGCTCTGAACATTGACGTTTAACAATCGGGTCATTAAAATCTATAATCCCTAATAAAATGATCAGCAGGTACTATTATGAAAAATATATTTATTACTGGTGCAAATCGCGGAATTGGCTTGGAATTCACAAAGCAATTCTTGGAAAGGGGTGACCGAGTATTCGCCGGTGCCCGAAATCCTGCCCAAGCAGTTTCCCTGCATCAACTTGAAGATCAATACAAAGATACCCTTGTCATAGTCAAGCTGGAAGTCAATAATCAAACAGAGATCGATTCGGCTGTCAGCAATATCACAAACCTTGGGCATGGCATCGACATTCTGATCAATAATGCCGCGATCAAAAATGAACGAGAAGGCTTTGGCAATTTAAAAATGACTAGCATGCTCAAGGTCTTTGAAGTAAACGTTTTGTCACCTGTGCTAATTATTCAACAATTTTTACCTTTGCTCAAAAAGGGGAACCAGGCACGAGTGATAAATATTTCCTCAAGCCTGGGATCGATTGGCAGGAATGGAAGTGGAATAGCCACCTATTCATCGAGTAAAACGGCATTAGATATGTTTACTAATCGCTTGGCAAATCCGCTTAAACTAGACGGGATTATTGCAATTGTTATGGATCCTGGATGGGTTAAAACGGATATGGGTGGCTCAAGTGCAGAGCTAACTCCCACAGAGTCTGTATCCGGAATGATAAATGTGATTGACCAACTTGATCTAAAAGATTCCGGACGATATTACCGTTATAACAGGGAAGAATTACCTTGGTGAAAAAAAGTAGAGATATTTTGATTTTAGGAGACAAGTTATGATGCATGGAAGAGGGTGGAGGGTGTTTTTATCTCATGATGAATCCAAGGGCAAACCAACCGTAAACAGAGAACTTATTAAACGGGCAATGATATATGCCCGCCCCTATGCCGCATACATTATCATGACCTTGGTGTTGATTTCCATCGCCTCGATCATTAATCTTATTCCTCCGCTTTTGTACCGAGATTTGTTCGACACGGTGATCCCCGATAAGGATTTCACCCGGTTAAATTGGTTAGCCTTGGGTATGATCGGAATCCCGATCCTAAGTAATTTGATGAATGTCGCCCAACGTTATTACAGCTCAAGTTTAGGAGAAGGCATCATTTATGACCTTCGCCAAGAGCTTTATGAACACTTGCAAAAAATGTCTCTGCGGTTTTTCACACATACTCGATTAGGTGAAATAAATTCAAGGATGAATAGCGATGTGGTCGGCGCACAAAGTGCTGTCACCAGCACATTGCCTAACGTAGTTACCAATAGCTTTACTCTTATCACCACCCTGATCGTCATGTTTTCGATCGAGTGGCGTTTGACGCTCCTTTCAGTCATCATTTTGCCGCTATTTTTGATTCCCGCCCGACGTGTTGGCCATAAATTGCGTGAACTTCGCCGCAAATCTATGGAATATAACGCCGACATGAGCAGTATTATCAGCGAGACCCTCACAATAAACGGGGCTTTATTGGTAAAAACCTTCGGCCGTCAATCCCAAGAAAGCGAGCGATATAAAGATGTGAATGGCAAAGTGAAAGATGTGGGGATTCGAAATGCCCTGGTTTCAAGATGGTTTTTCATGGGTTTAGGCATCGCTGCCACTATTGGTACAGCATTAAACTATTGGGTAGGTGGTTATTTTGTGCTTACCGATGTGATTAGCATTGGTACCATCGTGGCTTTTGTCGCTTATTTAGCTCGGTTATATGGTCCGATCTCGGCATTAACCAATGTTCAGGTTGAATTTGTCACCTCCATGGTTAGCTTTGAAAGGGTATTTGAATATTTAGACATGCCAGTCGAGATCGATGATAAAGATAATGCCATCGAATTAGAAAAAGCAGAGGGTCGGATTCGCTTTGACAATGTTTCCTTCGACTATATGGAAGCAAATGAGAAACTAGGCATCAAAATCAAAGAACCAAAAATCGAAGGGAAAGATCATGAGAGTACTGATCATTCTGAACAGGAGTCCAAAGAAAAAGAAACAGGTATTCCAGCCCATATCCCCACTCGTCGTTGGGCGTTAAATGACTTAGATTTTGAGATTGAACCCGGGCAGTTGGTTGCTTTGGTCGGACCAAGTGGGGCAGGTAAAACGACACTTACCTATATGCTTCCAAGGCTTTATGACCCCACCCAAGGCTGCATTGCTTTGGATGGAGAAGACCTGAAAAATATTAGTCAGCAATCTTTGGCGGCTCAAATGGGTATGGTCACCCAAGAAACATACCTTTTCCATGACACGATTCGAGCAAATATGGTTTATGCTCGCCCGGATGCAACGGATGAAGAACTGATCCATGCCGCCAAATCAGCCAATATCTATGATTTCATTCAATCCCTTCCCGGCGGTTTTGACACGATAGTAGGAGAAAGAGGATATCGATTAAGCGGGGGTGAAAAACAACGGTTGGCTATTGCTCGGGTGGTCTTAAAAGATCCTCGTATCCTCATCTTAGACGAGGCCACCTCTCATTTGGATTCAACCAGTGAGGCCTTGATACAGGAAGCCCTTGTACCGCTCATGGCAGGGCGTACCAGCATCGTGATCGCTCATCGCCTTTCCACCATTCTTGCCGCAGACCAGGTGCTTGTGATGGATCAGGGTGCCTTGGTGGAAAAAGGCAATCATGAAAGTCTTCTAGCCGAGAATGGCTTGTATGCCACTTTATATGAAACTCAATTTAGAAATGAAAAATACATGGACTAGTATTTAGTTTCTTTTGTCTTTTTGAAAGTTCTTATTAACGAAATCTCTTGAGGAAACACGTTTCTCAAGAGATTTTTAACTATATTGGGACAGAGGACATATTTATTAGCTTCAATTTCCCTACTGTTTTGTTAATTAGCTTTATTTCATTCTTGGATATAATACAGCATGCTTCACATTAAAAATAAAACATTCCTGCTCATTCTATTAATTCTTGGGTTTATCCTTTCCGCGTGTTCTATGCCCCTGCCCCTTTTTGCTACCGAAACACCCACATCCACACCCACTTCAACCTCCACCCCCACACTAACCCAAACTTTGACCCCCACGGTTACTCCTACCCCGTCGAATACGAGCACCCCAACACTGACCCCCACTGCCACCTTTACCCCCACACCAACCGCAACTGCCACATTTGACTTCATGTATGGCATCGGGCGTTTCCCACACGCCTGGTGTAATTATGGCCCTGCCCCAGCATATTTGTTTCGTTATGACATCCAAGAAGACGAGTATGTCTATATCCATAACCGCAATGCAGATGGGTCCTGGTTATGGGTTCAGCCTTTCGACTCAAATGCTTACTGCTGGACGCATAATACGATCTTGGATATCTACGGCGGGACGATAAGCCAACTTACAGAGTATTATCACCCCCTGCCGATCACCACCTTTATTGGGCCGATGACTTATGCAAATGCCTATCGAAGTGGCAGTGAGGTAGTCTTTGAGTGGCCGAGCAATACCCTTAGTGTAGATAAGTTCCGTGGCTGGTTATTAGAGCTAACCCTTTGCCAGGATGGGGTTTTGTTCAACACTGTAATCCAGACAAATGACACGACTTATCGAGTAGTTGATGAGCCAGGCTGCTCAGGCCCCTCTTCTGGCAGAGTACGAATTGCAGAAAAACATGGATATACGGAACCGACCTATTTTGACTGGCCCCCACACCCATAATTATTTACCCAAAAAAAAGAGCCGGTGGGTTTTTCCACCGGCTCTTTTTTTTATCTATTTGATTGTATCAAAAACTCGAGAAATTCACGGATATTTTCCCAGTTCCATCAGGGAAAGCAATAAAGTTTATCGTTGAAGAACCATTCACAAATTGAATGCTTACGGTGGAGCCGCTTATGCTCTGAGTTGTGATGCTGTACCCTTGATTTTCCATTTCGTTCTTAACGAATTCTTGCAGGTCACTTTGACTCATTGCGGTGGTGTAAGTAACGATTTGGTCGGCAATATTAGAAATGTTAGTTGCATCTTCCGTGATTGGGAATTTACTTCCCGGTTGCCCCGCTTCGTCAACGTCACATTCTGCTGGAGGGGAAATTATGATTGGATCATCGCTTGGAATAAAGAGAATGTCATATTTAATATCGCCCAATAAATCAAGGTTATCGGTGATCGCAAGGCTATTTCCTTTTCCTTCCATGACCAATTTGATCATATACCCTTCGCGCGCCACCCAGATCAATCCTTCCTCCAACTCAAAGGTTTCCCCGATCTCCAGGCCAGTATTACTGATATTTTCTTGGGTCAATTTATATCGATCGGCGAGAATGCCACTTACTCTAACCCCTTTTTCTTCAAGTTCTGCTGTGCCTACAAACATGCCCTCCGTATCAGAAAATGAATCGAAAGGTGAACTAAATTCATTGTTTCCAAAGGAGATACAACCGCTGGCGGGAATGTATACATAATCTCTAGTGGGGGTGTCCACAAAATGGATATAACCCACTTCCTCGGCACCTGCTAAACCTTCCATAGTCATCTCAAAATCAGCACCCTGTACGGGGTCTACAGCGTATTTACCGGACATTTCAAAGGATCCTGAAACATCGGCGCCTGTGCTGTCCTCCCCACTGAAGGTGTAGGAAAAGTCCATTAAATAATTTTTATCAAAATAATCAAGATAGAGATCTTGGTTCTCGAGGCTAATCTCATTGGGGCCAGTCGGTAAATTTTGACCAGAGGGTTCATTCTGATCTTCATCTGCTTGAGAATCAGAATTTTCATTTTTATTTCCGGTGTCATTTCCCGCATTATTCGCGTCATTGTCACCAGAAGTTGCACTACAGGCAAGTGCTGTAATGATTAAAATTGTCAAGAAAAGAAACAATTTGTTTTTTCGCATAATATTTTCCTTTACTCGTCTTGTGGGCCAATACTTACAAAAAATCCATCCGAACCATTCGCTGATGTGGATAAAACGATATTATAGGTGCCTTTATCAAATCGCATGATCAATTTATCAGCAACAAGGATTTCATACCCTTTTGTATACCCAAGTTTTTCCATTTCTGAGTCATAAAAAGCAGAAATTTCGTCAATGCTATGGCTGGTTTGATAACTATCCACTACCTCACTTAAAGAATAAAGATCAGTCGCATCATCCATTAGTGGGGCCACGAATTCGGGATCAATAGTACTCCCTGCAGGAGCATTTTCAATAGTTGCATCTTCGTTATTCTCTATGGATTCACCCAATATATTTAATTGAGTTTCCTCACCATTTTCTGCATTATTTGTGTTTTCATCAATATTTAGGTTTTCATTTTCAGGGGAAGAGCCACAAGCAACAATTACCATCGCAAGTATGCATAACGTAGCGATTAATTTCATCTTATTTGAACGCATTTTATCCTCCAAATTGACAATTCAACTTTAAGAATTATAGCACTAATAGGGTCTAAATTATTTAATTTAGAGGACTATAACGGGATTAAGTACCTAAATCTATAGAAGTCTTTTCTAATCTGTTTCGCAATGCACACCATAAGCAATTTCTTCAATATTCCACAGATCACTGTTAGCAGTTGCATCTAAAGTGAAATTACAAATATCTTCTCGGGCCGCTGCAACCTTGATCGAAAGATATAAAGGAATAACCGGAAGATCTTCTGCAAAGATCTCTTGGGCAAGCATATGATCATTTTCATAGTCTGGCATGCCAGGAATTTTATTCAAAGCGGATGAACAAGCCGCATCATAGGCCGGATTCACATACCCAGAAGTATTCCACCCCCCCCACCCCCAAGGGAAAGCCTCAGATTTTGGATCGGAGTCAATTAGGGTATCGAATAAAAAGGGCACTTGAGATAGGGTGCTAAAGGGATTGCCTGGTATGCCAGAGGACAAGTAAAGATTGCAGGGAGGAGTTTGACCGATCTGCCATGGATATTGAACCATTTCATATTGACGACCGAATAGGGGGCCATCAGGGGCCTTTGCATAAAGCTCATCCGTACTGAGAATTTCCAAATTGACCTGAATGCCGCAAGATGTAAGGTTTGCAGCAAACTTTTCGGCTGCTTTTCGCCGCAAATTCATAAAGCCAGCGGTTGTCCAATAATCAAGTTCTAGAATGGTGCCTTCCTGAATGCCTTCAATACCTGATGCAGTTCGTTTATTATCTTCCCCAAGAACCCAGCCAGCTTGTTCTAAAAGAACCATCCCTTTTTCAGTATCAAATGGATATTGATTGATATTTGCATTAAATAACGGATGTTGAGGAGAAAGATAGCTGTCCAGTACAGTGGACTGCCCAAAATAGAAATCATCGACAACTTTTTGCCTATCCAAACAAGAGGCAATTGCCTGTCTAACCCGCACATCCCCAAAATAATCTGGCCGATCACCATAAAAAAGGCTGTAGCCATCATCATAGGAGGCAGGATGAATTCCGAGGTCTAATACTTCCCAATAATTACCGCTAGAAAATGAGGTGAATAATTCTCCGGTATCTTGTAATTCGACCAACCTCGAGGTTTCTTCCATCAGGGATAGGGAGGCCCCCAACAGGTCGCATTCACTGCTCAAGATCGAGTCTATGCTTTTATCTGCATCCTGACCCACAAATCTGTAAACGAGGGTATCAAAATAAGGATAGCCTTCATTGGATCGGAAATAATTTGAGTTTTTGGATAAAAGGATTGATTGGCCTGGATTCCATTCCTCGACCATGTATGCGCCCCACCCAATCGGGAATTGGGTAGAAATATCTGAAGTTAACAAATCTGCGGGACTCAACGCTCCCCACAGATGTTCTGGCATGGGTGCCCAAAAATTGTCTGCATAATTCGGATCCAGATATCCCGGAATCCCCGTCCATTCAACCGTCAGATCATCAATTGCCAAATAAGAGGATGTACGATTAATTTTTGCTTTACCGATTGGTGTATCAGGGTGGCTGGCAAGATCAAACGCATAGACAGAGTCTCCCGCTGTAAGATCCTTGCCATCACTCCATAAAAGCTCAGGGAGCAAGGTGAATTGAACTTCAAGTAGATCCATTTCAATCTCTCCCCCGGTATAGATCAACTCACAATCTTCAGCTAAACATCCAGAGGGCCGAATAGATATCCCTTCTTCCAAGGTGCGTGGAGCATTATCAGAAAGCACCAGGTCCCCCTCAGAGACAGAGATTGACTTTAGGCTCACATCGCCAGTTTCAAAGCTCGGCATTTTTTCTAAGATCACCGCCTGAGGTTCATAGGAAAGTGTATCGTAGGGGCCATCAAAAATCGCTTCTCGTATGGCCTTAGAAGACTGGCTACTATCCCCATATGGATAAAGACTCCCAGGTTCTTCGGACAAACAAATTATGAGGGTGTCCGGGGGTGGGGTAGGGGGGTCTTCGGTAGGGGTTTCGACCAAAGAATCATCATTTACAATTGGATTTGTTGTAGAATTTGCTGTATTGTTTTGACATGAAATCAGCATCCATGAAAAACAGGCAACGACTAATAGGATCAAAGACCGATTTAGCTTAAACGTCATTCATTCTCCGAATTTAATAGATAGAAAACAATATTTTACCAATAGAGATTGTTCAATAGTACGTTATTCATCATCCCCATAACGTAAGCGCACATAGGATTCATACCTTTCTGGGTGTATGCTTCCTTTTTCTAAAGCCTCCAGCACTGCACATCCTGGTTCCTGAATATGGGTACAGCTGCTAAATTGACAATCAGGTACCAATGGGCGAATTTCCGGGAAGTATGCATCGAGTTCTTCAGGTTCAATATCCCATAATGCCAGCGCTTTTAATCCAGGGGTGTCAGCCACATATCCACCATCTTTCAGTGGGAACATTTCTCGTACTACCGTGGTATGTTTCCCTTTTCGGTTGGATTTGCTTACTGTATTAACCTGCAACCCCAATTTTGGTTGTATTGCATTTAATAAACTTGATTTTCCCACCCCAGAAGGTCCAGCAAACACCGAGATTTTTCCTTTTAATTTATCATGCAGGGTGCGGATCCCGCGATTCTTATTTACCGAGGTATAAACCAGCTCATAACCAAGGTCACGATAATGGCCAAATAATTTCTTAGCCTTCGACATGCCTACCAGATCTGTTTTGTTGGCAACAATTAGGATTGGGATTTTTTGTTCTTCCGCAATGATGAGAAACCGATCTAGCATACGCATTCTTGGATCAGGTTGGGTACAGGCAAAGGTGAGCACCGCCTGGTCGGGGTTAGCAATGATAATCTGTTCATATTCTCCTCGGGCGGTTGGGGCCAGTCGAGAGAGTTTGTTTTTTCGTTCTTCGATCTCCTCGATCATCGCGGAACCATCATCCTGTAAGGAAATATGAACAATATCTCCCACTGCTAATAGATCCCCCGTTTTACGTCCCCGCTTATGTTTCCCTCTTAAGCGAGCAGTGTAAGGACCCTGATTTGTATCTATTTCATAGAACCCGGATTGAGAACGAACGAGAATACCTTGAATTGTTTCCATAAACTAGGGAGTCACCACTTCGGTTTCTTCGGGTGGATTGAAATATTCTGGGTCTACCTTGCCGATCTTCTCTTCCCAAGGATAACGACGTTGGGGTTGCCCTAAGAAATAGGATTCAACGATACGAGAAAAAATGGGTGCAGCAAATTCCGACCCATCACCAATATTCTCTACCAAAACAATAACCGCAATATCGGGATTTTCTTCTTGGAGAGCCTGGGTGTAACCGATGAACCAGGCATGCGCATCTGGACCAGAGTTTTGAGCAGTACCCGTTTTCCCATAAACAGGTACAAAGAAATTTGCAAAAGTACGGTAGGCAGTTCCACGAGGGTTACTGACCACTAATCGCATGCCGTATTGAAGAGTGCCCAGGGTTTCTGGGCTGATTGGTAAGCTGCCATTAATGATCGGCTCAAAGACCATGCTGGATTCTCCTGCCGTGTTCTCTACCCGTTCAATGATCTGAGGTTGATACAGAGTGCCACCATTCCCCAGAGCAGCGGTATATACTGCTGCCTGAAGCGGGGTAATCAATGTGTCACTTTGCCCGATGGCCTGTTGTACAGCATTAAAGATGGTTTGAGAGCCAGTGGTTGACTCAGCAGGGTTAGAGATCAACCCCTCTGCCTCTGGGAGAACGGTTTGCCCGGTGGCACTGCCGAGTCCAAACCCACGAGCCATTTCGGCAACCATATTAATCGTTTCTTCTGATGACCCTAAAGTGTGTCCAATATGATAGAACCATGGATTACAAGAACGCATCAGAGCTTCGGGCAAATTAAGATCCCCACTGGGGGGTAATTCTTTATCTAAAGTCCAGTCAAATAGATCAATACCGATGTCTGTCCATATTTGCCCACAATAATATCTGGTTTCAGCCTGAAATTCGCCACTTTCAATTGCTGCTGCGGCAGTGATCACCTTAAAGATCGACCCAGGAGGGTATTGACCCTGGGTTGCTCTGTTTAGGAAGGGTTGATTCGTACTGCCGTCAAAATAGCTTCCCCATTGACTATTGGGGTTGTTAAAGTCGGCATGATTCGGATTGAATGTGGGTGAGGAAGCAATTGCAAGGATGCGTCCGGTATCAAGTTCGATCACAACTGCAGCACCAGTAAAATCTCCTAAAGCCAACTGCGTTTGCAGTTGTAGATCGTCATCTAATGTGGTGTATATCGATTCAGATGGAGAGGAATCTCTACTCCCCAAGATCGTGATCCGGTCGGTTCGTTCAGAATCTACCACATAGAGTTCACCACCTCGTTGACCAGATAAATATTCTTCTCCCCAGCCCTCAATGCCAAGCCTTCCGATCTGCGCATCAATGGGATACCCGCGTTCTGCCCAAAAATCGACCTCATCTGCGGGAATCGAACTGACATATCCGATCGAATTTGCTCCTCCCTCATCCAAGTAATAAAGTCTGGTGAAATAGTTTTCATAGTTATACATTGCGTTGTAGGGTTCTAGGAAGGGGGCACGTATATCAAATACCTCTGCGGGTAATTCAGTGATCGGCACCAAAAATTCAGCATCCTCGGCTAATATTTTCAACTCTAAAACCCCAGCAGAGATACCGGTCATGGCGGCCAACTGATTGATAAATCCATCAACAGAATCTTCATCCACATTGCTTGGAATCGCTCTCAAAGCTACGGCTTCTGAGTAACCAGCCAGGGGATCCCCTTCTTGATCATACAGAATCCCGCGGGTAGGTGGATAGACCTGCATACTTAGTAAATTCCCGCCTGCTAATTCTGGCAAGATCAAAGTATCATCCCAAACCACATGCCATGCACCATTTTCTAAACTGAGGTTCATCCGTGTTTCTCGGGTGATTTCCCCAACCAGGGCGGAATTAAGGATGACCTTATAACCTACTTGAGCGGTAGAGGGATTCTTTAGTTCCTGTTGAATTTCATAGGCAATGCCAAACAAACTCCCCTCACGATAAACTTCCTGATAACGAAGCTCAAATTCTTCGAAACTATATGAATCCTGGCTCAGTTTTGTCAGCATGGCATACATTTTGCTGTAATCTTGTTTGCCCCATGCATCTAAATAAGCCTCGGCTGTCAAACTTGGGTCGGGGGTGGTTGTTGTATTTATTTCTGGTTGCCCCAGTGTGGGAGTTGTCGTAGGACCACCCTCATTTGTGGGCGTATTATTGTTTGCACAAGCTTGCAAGGCAAATATGAGTATTAAAGATAATATGATAATTTTTTGGAAACGAGTCTTCATAAAACTCCTCGTAGAACTTTTTCTGTAACAGTACAATCGAAGGATAGATCTTTTTGGCAAGCCATGGGTAGATCTGTCTGGCTTTGTACCCCAATTTGGTTAAGTGTTCTTAATAAGTGGCAAAGCGGTAAACCGACTACATTGGCATAACAGCCAGCTAAATGATCAACGGGATGAAATTCAGGGTGTTGAATGGCATAGCTTCCTGCCTTATCAAAAGGGTCCCCAGTGAGGATATAGATTTCGATCTCTTCGTCGGAATAATCCCGCATGGGCACATCGGTTGTGGCAAGATCATTTAAGAATCTGTCATTTATTGGATCATAAATTGAGATGCCGGTATAGACCTGATGGCTCTTATTCCTGAGATTCCTCAAAACTTGACGGGCATCTTCCTCATCCACAGGTTTGCCCAAAAGTTCACCTTGATAAGCAACTGTGGTGTCAGCGGCTAGAATGATCAATTCGTTTGGTAAAGCCTGTTTGACTTTCCTGGCTTTGTCTTCTGCCACACGAAGCACATAAAGATCAGGTTTTTCTCCCGGGAGAGGTGTTTCATCCACGTCTGCTGGGGAAATTTCAAATTTCCAACCGCCAAGTGAAAGTAATTGTTTTCTGCGGGGGGAATTTGAGGCTAAAATCAATATTTGGTTATCGGTCAAAAAGCCTCCACGGAGGGTATGTTCCCCTCCTGAATTGTGATTCTAACATAACCTTGAGAGCTTTACATCAGTTGAAAGGGGAGAGAAAATCATGAAAAAACCAAGATTTTTCGTAAAAAAAACTAGAATTTTGGATTTCATAAATTATTTTTTGGTTCTTAATTGATGAAGTTCAACTTTTTCTTAATTTTAATCCCAACAAATTGTAAAAATAAGGAACTCCTTTTCTAATTTTCACTCCCATTGTACAATCTTTGAAAGCTTGTATATACAACAGGGAAAAGGAGTAAATTTGTATGGATATGCTAAAGCAACGCATCCTCAAAGAGGGGAAGAATCTAGGAGACGGCATATTAAAGGTGGATGGTTTTATTAATCATCAGGTGGATCCGGTCTTGATGGATGCATGCGGCCTGGCCTTTGCTAAAAAGTTTGCTGATTTGGGGGCAACAAAGATCCTTACAGCAGAAATCTCGGGTATCGCCCCTGCAGTTTGTACCGGTATTCATATGGATCTTCCGGTAGTCTATGCTCGCAAATCTAAGCCGATCACGATGCCAGATCAAGTATTTCTCACATTAGCCCCCTCCCATACCAAAGGAAGGATGGTCGAATTGATCGTTTCCCCAGAATATCTTGGTGGGGGAGAAAAAATATTGATCATAGACGATTTTTTGGCGAGTGGTGCGACCATTTTGGGTTTGGTACAGCTCACAAAAACAGCGGGTTCAGAGCTGGTCGGTATTGGTGCCTTAGTGGAAAAGACCTTTGAGGGGGGGAGAGAGGCATTATCGCATCTTGATATCCCTGTAGAAGCCTTGGCAATGGTTTCTAATTTGGATGGCGTAATTCAATTTGCGAATTAGGACAAACCATGGCAAATACGATCATCGTATTAGATTTTGGCTCCCAATATGCGCAATTGATCGCCCGAAAATTACGGGAGGTCCAAGTATATTGCGAGTTGTTCCCCTTTGATTCAGTTTTAGAGGATATTCTTGCCCTAGAACCCAGTGGTTTTGTGCTTTCAGGGGGGCCAAACAGCATTTATGATCCTGGTGCCCCACAAATTCCTGGTTATGTGCTCGAATCAAAATTGCCGATCTTAGGAATTTGTTATGGGATGCAGGCATTAACCTATGCTCTAGGTGGAAAAGTATCTCCGTCCTCTGATAAGGAATATGGGGCGGCTGAACTAATAACCATCAAAAGTAATCCATTATTGAAGGATTCAACTCAGCAAGTTTGGATGTCCCACGGGGATCGCATTGAAACTCCTCCGGGTGGGTTTGAGGTTTTGGCAATCAGTGAGAATTCTCCCGTAGCGGCAATGGGGGATATTAAAAATCAACGTTACGGCCTACAATTCCATCCGGAAGTGCACCATACCCCCCATGGGAAAGAAGTTCTTCGCCGTTTTGCTGTTGATATTTGCCAAATTACACCAAACTGGACTTCAGAATCAGTGGTGTCTCAAAGTGTTGCTGAAATAAAAGAACAGGTAGGGGATCAAATGGTGCTTTCGGCGGTTAGCGGGGGTGTGGACTCCTCGGTTGCCACCGCCCTGGTGCAAAAAGCCGTCGGTGATCAGTTGGTGGCAATTTTCGTGGACCACGGCCTGCTGCGCAAGGGTGAAGCTGAAGGGGTAGTCGCTACATTACAAGATAATTTGGGGATCGAATTGGTCGTTGTAGATGCAAAGGAAATATTTTTTAAGGCTTTGATGGGGGTAACTGAACCAGAGAAAAAACGAAAGATTATCGGCGAAAAATTTATTCGGATTTTTGAGGAACAAGCAAAGTTATTAGGTATGCCTCCCTTTTTGGTGCAAGGGACCATTTACCCCGATGTGGTGGAATCTCGGGCACCAGAGCGCGGGCATGCAGAAAAGATCAAAACCCATCATAATGTGGGTGGCTTACCCGAGGACATGAAATTTGAATTGATTGAACCACTCCGCTATTTATTTAAGGATGAAGTGCGTCGAGTGGGGGAAGCTATTGGACTACCTACTGAAATGGTTTGGCGGCAACCCTTTCCAGGACCGGGATTGGCTGTGCGGTGTTTGGGGGAGATCACTCCAGAGAGAATCTTCAGATTGCAGGAGGCGGATGCAATATTTACAGAAGCATTGGAAAAAGCTGGCCTTTTGCAAATTACCGAAAAAGATGGGGAAATTTCCGGAACTTCTCAGGCCTTTGCAGTGCTGTTACCAGTGCGCTCTGTGGGGGTGATGGGGGATGTGCGCACTTACCAAGAGGCGGTTGCTTTACGGGCCGTGACTACAGAAGATTTCATGACCGCAGATTGGGCGCGCTTGCCTCATGAGCTTTTGGCTGAAGTTGCTGGACGGATTGTCAATGAAGTGGACGGTATTAATCGGGTGGTGTATGATATTACCAGCAAGCCCCCATCGACAATTGAATGGGAATAAAGAATATTACATGAGTTTTAAACCCATATTTAGAAATGGTTAATAAGCTTAAACTGACCAGGAGTATAAAAGAATGCCAGGAATCTTAGATAACCCCACCCTTAATCGTGTACGACGCAATCATGGATTAGAACATGCGAGTATCCATATTTTATCCCGCCAATTTCCTGGCCAAAGTTTTTCAGGTCATTCGGATACCAGCGGATTTTGGCTTTTTGGCAAAGTGGATACTGAAACAATTGCTAATGCGGTTACAGAAGCTTTATCTCGTTTACAGAATGGTGAAAAAAATTTGGCGATCCATTCAAATTGCGGCACAAATTTTGTGACTTATGGATTTGCTGCAGGGATGGCTTCTTTGATCGCTTTAATGGGTGCAAAAACTCCCAAAGCTAAACTTGAACGACTCCCCTTGGTGACCGTCTTTGCAACTTTGGCATTGATCCTTTCCCAACCCTTGGGTTATAAAGTGCAACAGCGCATCACTGTAGAAAGTGATCCGGGGAATATGCAAATATTAGACGTCATTCGCTCGATTCGAGGAAACGTCGTCGTTCATAGAATCACTACTAGAGGATAGAATGAGCGTTCCTGCACCGATCGTTTACATCCTACATGGGGAAGATGAATTTGGTATGGCGCAATTTGTGGATGGCATGCAGGAAAAATTAGGGGATCCCACTACCGCAGAATTAAATGTAACCAGATTGGATGGAAAGAAATTTGATTATGATGAGTTAAAAAACTCGGCTAGCGTTCTTCCATTTCTGAGTTCACGCCGCATGGTGGTCATGGATAATGCAAGCAAAAAAATCACCCGAAAAGAAGGGCAGGAAAAATTCCTAGCATTATTGGAAGATCTGCCACAGAGCACAGCTTTGGTGCTGATGGAAAAAAGAACCCTCACCCCAAAAAACTGGTTGTTAAAATGGGCAAAAGGAGCGGGTGAACGAGTTTATATGCGAGCTTATCGCAATTTGAGCGGTCCTGAAATGGCAAAATGGATCTCCCATTATGCAAAAGAGCAAGGAGGTTCCTTTGAACCCCAGGCTGCTGCATTGTTGGCGGAAATGGTGGCAGAGGAACCGCGCATCGCAGCCAATGAGGTTGTGAAACTGCTTGCATATGTGAATTATTCTCGCCCTGTGGATGTCAACGATGTCGATCTATTGGCGGCATTTGCAGGACGCCAAGGTGATTTCTTCAAATTGATCGATGGAATAGCCTCAGGTAATGGGCGTTTAGCGATGGATATGCTTCAATTATTGCTGGATGAACGAGACGCCCTGCCATTATTTTTCAGTTTAGTAGGACATTTCAGATTATTATTGCAAACTCGGGAGATATTTGAAAAAGGTGGCCTTGAAGGCACTGCAGCGAGTGAACTCGGGATTCATCCTTTTAGGGCAAAGAAATTATTCGCGCAAGCAAAAACAATTCCCCTCATGACTTTAGAAACGATCTATCGAAAACTGCTGGATTATGATCTGCAGATCAAGACGGGAAAAATTAGTGGGGATTTAGCCTTAGAAACCCTGGTTGTAGTGTTAACTAGTTAGAATGAATTAAATCTAAGCCTTTTTTTTCAGAAAGGGAATCAGCATGGGGGTCTCTGCTTGATAATCTATGTAAGCCTGTCCATACTCTTCGACCAATTTTCTTTCTTCGTAAATGGCACCAATAATGCTGTATAGCGTGATCGCTAAATAAAAGGCGGCAGTATTCTGGCTCATCGTCGGGGAAAACCAAAAGAATGTATTGGTAAAGGTATAAATCGGATGACGCATAAACTTGTTTAAACCATTTATGTTGAGCTGATCTTTTTCAACTGAGCCAAGTGCTTGGGAAAAACCAATAAATTGCATTAGCCCTGTTTGGGCTGCACTGATGAGGATTAATACCGCAGAGATAAATCTGATCAAATTAAAAAGTATGGACCAGGGTGCGGAAAGACTGTACCAAGATCGGTCTGGCAGCCAATAGACCAGCGCATAAACGGGGATGAAACTTAAAATTGCAAATAGGATATAGAAAATTCGGTAATAGCGGTCGGCAATAATACCAAAAACTTGTCGAGTTTTCTCTTTTAAGATGAGTGAGGCTGTAAATGAATGGACCAAACCATACAGAGCAAATGCGAGAAGGATGAGGAGGGGGGAAAGGTTCGGGTTTATATTCATTGGATGTCCAAAACATTTTATTGATGTGTTTGTTTACGAGATTGATTCAATCCGAAAGGGGAAACTTACTCATCTAAATGCCAGCTTTTTGCATGGGTGATGCCTTCAATAAAACCCTCGGCTTTGTCAGTGAGCGGATACGCTGTTCTAAGGGCTTTCCAAAATTCTTTGCTATGGTTGCTGTGAAGCCGGTGGGTCATTTCGTGGGCGATGATATAGTCGATCACCCAAGTAGGCCAAGATTTAATCTTGTCACTAATGCGGATATGACCATCTGTGGGTCCCCCCCGGGTGCAACTGCCTAACCGGGAGTTCATATTGCTCACCCAGCGTATCGCCTCCCAACTCACCTGTCCGTTAAAATTCTTTTTATTAAGAACTTCTGCACGCTTTTGGAGGTCGGCGTCCGTACGGCGGGTAGATCGCCTTTTTGTTTTCAGAAGTTGGTTTTGGATATCCACCAATAAGCTTAAAAATTTTCGCTTCGGGTATCTTTTAGGCACTCTGATCAATAAGCTGCCATCTGGTTGCCACCCCCACCGTACAGTTTTCTTCAACCGGCCATCGCGGTGTAAAGTCACATGGACTAATTTTCCATCCTTATCTTTGAGGGTGTAGTACAAATCATTCATATCAAATTGGATTATAAAACACAGCCAGTAATTTCAGGCTGTGTTTTATGGTTTTCTAAGATTGCTTATTAATAAACTATTTCAGGCCTTGTAACCAGGCAATTCGGTTACCTTTTTTCCAACTTCGATCACATGGAAGGGCATCCAAGCTACACCATACAGATCGATCAGTATATCCTTTTTGTAGGGAGTGACCGGAAGCTCTTCGATTTCTGAGGCAATCATTTCCCATTTTTCCTCAACCTCATCCACGGCTAATTCAACCTCACCTGAAATTTCTAATAACTCTTTTTCAAGTTCGGCAATCGCATCTACAGATTCTTCAACGTCCGATTTTGCTTTTGAGGTCATGCGGCGTTTAGAAAGGGAGGTGGACACCTTCCGGCTGCTTCCTCTACCCGTGAATAAACCTAAGAGGTTTTCAGCGTGGGTGCCGAGTTCTACCATTTTTCTTTGGCTTAGTTCTTCCTGGTCTTCTGTTAATTCTCTTTTTTCACGGTTAAGTTTCTTTTGAACAGATTGGATCTTGGTCTTATATTTTGTTTCTAATTTTTTTATTTCCGCATCACGTGATTTTTTTGCAGCCTCTGAGAGGGTTTTACGGAATTCGCCCTGCGTGGTTGGGGGACCTGCAAATATTTTTAGTTCTTTGCTGGTCATCACTTTGATCTCGCTATTGCGATAAACAAAATCGACAAAATCTTTTTCGAGAGAACTAAGTAATTTGCCATTCCCTAATGCCCCTTCTAACACAGCGAATCGTGCATTTGGAACAGGGTAATTCTCTATGGATTTGGGATCTACTTCGGAATTGGTAAATTCTTCCCATCTGACAACGCCGCGTCTATCAGGCGTTGGCACTAAAGCAGTTGTTTTTGTTTCATGATCTAAATTATATTGACGTTGTAAATAACGTACATTTGCCTGTGCAAGAAGTACGGGTTTATAAAGGATGCTCTGCGAAGATGTTTTCTCTGGTGGCGTTAATCCGGCTTCTTTATAGGCTTTCCCTAGGTTTAGATTATTAGGCAAAAAGTATTCGCCAATGCTCGCAGGAATAGCTGGGCGGGTTTCTGAACCCTCGCTATTTGATGAGGCAGCTTTGGATTTCTTTGGTTCTACAACTTTCTTTTCAGCCTGAGAAGTTGTTTTGGTCTCTCCAGCGGTTATTTCAGCACCGACCATTTCATTGAGGGCTGGAATATGCGTTCGGGTCAGAGGGCCGGCAAGGTAGTTCATGGCCCAGCGGGTGCCGAAAATTTGAGGTTTCTTTTCATGTACATTATGAAGTAAGAATTCTCTTTTCCCCAATTTAGAGATCAACTTGTCATATTCTTTACGATTGAGGTTGCCTGAGGCTGCTCCCTCAAGACCATCTAATAAGCGTTCTTTGTCTCGTTCAGTTTGTAATTTGCCAATCATCCAGGTGCCCGCATTTGAGAGCGCTTTATAATCCACATCGACCGGGTTTTGGGTGACCAAGACTTGCCCAACCCCAAAGGCGCGGGCTTGCTTGAGCATGCGCAGCATTAGCGGTTTTGAGGGAGGATTACTAACAGGGGGGAGATAACCGAAAATCTCATCGAAATACATTATCGCCCTTAAAGATGTTGACCCAGACTGGGCACGCATCCATGTTTCGACAGCTGAATAGAGCAAGGTGACAAAGAACATGCGCTCGGCATCATTGAGATGGGCGATGTAGAAAACGCTGTGTCGAGGACGGCCATCTGGACCAAAGAGCAGGCTGGGGATGTCTAATGGCTGCCCGGTGATCCAGGTTTGGAATGTGGGGGCTGCCAAGATATTATTTAGCAGCATCGCAAGTTCAAATCGATCCTTTTCAGCAAAAAATGTGTTTAGGTCAAAGACACCTAATTTTTCGAAGGGAGGATTTTGAGTACGCATGATTAGTTCAGCGAGGTCAAGGTCCCTTCCTTGGCTCCAGGCATCCTCGAATATGTTGGCTAATAAGATATGTTCTCGGGAGCGGACGGGGTCAATATCATTCATCCCCACCAGCCCAAGGATTGCCGTCACGGTACCCGAGATCTTCTCACGCAAAAGTTCTTCATTGCCTTTCCATGCGAGTTCAGGTGCTTTTAAAGACGCAAGAATGCTAATGGGAATGCCAGCATCTGACCCTGGAGTATAGATGGCGAAATGAGCCGAATTCTTGAGGGCCGTGATGCGTTCTTTGCCAATACCCCAACCTTTTAATCCTTTTTTCCATAGGGCAGCTTTTCCTTCAGCGGCTTCTTCAAGGGTTTTATCGTCGCGGCGGGCTTCATCGGGGTTGATCCAGGGTTGAAAATCTGAGGGGAGCAGATCGGGAAAGTGCAAGAGGGCGTTGGTCATGTCGCCCTTGGGATCAATGAGCAAGGCGGGGATATTATTTAATGCGGCTTCTTCGAGCAAGTCTATGCAAAGCCCGGTCTTACCAGACCCAGTCATGCCCAAAACTACGGCATGGGTGGTCAGGTCATCTGGATCGTACAGGACAGATTCTTCGGATGAAAGATCTTTGCCAAGAAAAAATTTTCCGTCGGTATTAAGCATTTAAAACCTCTTTAAAAAGTAATATTTAGGTGCTAGTGCAAATTATAGCATTTATTTATTTTGACCCAAACACATTGTCAAATTCTTCCAAATAAATCTCTGCGATTTCTGAGTTATATAAAATCAATACATTCTCATCATTGCGTTCTTCAGCAGCACGGCTGAAGTTATATGACCCTGTAATGATGATCTGTTCATCAATGATGATCACCTTATGGTGCATGTTTTTGGGATTTGAATCGAGGATGACATTTAGCCCTGCGTTAACCAGGGCTTGATAGTCGCTGCCCATATTATTTGACTGTCCCCTTTCGATCACCCCCGATACATCTAATCCGCGGGCATCTGCATTGAGGAGGGCTAGACTGATGGGGTCGGCTGTGAAGGCAAAAGCCATGAAATAAACACTTTCTTGGGCATTATTGATTAGGTTTACGATTTGTGATTGTACACCATCATCTGGTGAAAAATATGTCTCAATGGGTGTGCCGTTTAATTCTATATGTGGGTTGGGGGTGTTGCTTGGTGACTCGTTTCCGAAGAGATCTTCGGTGAACATTTCTTCGAATTCTACTAAATAATTTTCTGCCAATTGGGTGGAGTTGATCTGAACCAAATTGTTATCGTTATGATAAGCGCCATTTAGGGTCATATTCATGGACCCTGTCCAAACTTGGTACCGATCGATCACGATGAATTTATTATGCATAAAAGCTTCATGGCGGTCGCCTAAGACCGGAATGCCTGCCTCGATCAAATCCTGAAATTCGTTGCGGTCAAGGTTGTCACTTTCCACCACCATGCGAACCACTACCCCATTGCGTTGAGCATCCAATAGGGCATCACGGATGTTCCATAAATTTAAATCGTAGATGGCGATATCGATGCTGGCGTGTGCATCACGAATAGCTTCGGCCAATATGGCATCTGGGCCGCCGCGTTGGGTCTGGCTATTTGCCCCGCCAGGATCAGAAAAATAAACCTGGAACCATTCAGATAAAGGTGACTGGGCACCGGCGGGTAAAGTCAGGGTAGTTTCGTTATATGCCAGAGCACTACATGCGGACGTGAAGGAGATTAAAAATATTAATAAAATAATGAATTTTCGGGGCATTTGCTCTCCAATTATTAGCTTCGAATAATTGTACACTTAAGTAATTCTTTAGGGTTTCTCTGTGTCGTCGGTCTTAGAATATTTATTAATGGGGAACTTGATCGTTTAAAGTGGACCAGACCAAATCTAATATTTCTAGCCCTGAGAAACTTTTAATATCCCAGGCGGCGGGCACCAAGTAAATACTTCCCCCACTCTCTACTGGGTCAATACCTTGGTTGGGTAAATGTTGCACCGTGCGCCAAAAGTTCCAAAGGGGGATGTCAAATTCATATGCAATCGCAGCCATTGTTTGGTTTATAAGATCTCCCTCATTTGCAAAATCGGCCTTGGTTGTCAAAATGGGTAATACGCCCTCAGCGATGTTGTATTCAACAATTTTCCTAAGATTATTTTCAAAGGCTTCTAGTGCACCGCTTGGCCAATTTGTGCCTAAGCTAATGATGGCGATACTAGGGTTATGTAATCGGTTTTCACATTGCATGGGTGTCTCAGCCCCCTGACATGCTGAGTTATGCGCCCAAAGGGGAGAGAATTCGGAGGCGACAGACATGCCATTCGCCACGGCGACACTATCACGACTAAATGAACCCTGGTATTGGTCTAATGTGATTTGCAAGTATTGATTGTTTGCGTTTAGATTGAATTTCCCAGGAGTATCATAAATTCCGAAAAACACTTCGGGTTGACTTTGGCAATCACCGATCTTCGAAAAATTGCTGGGGTCGTTGCCCATAGCTATGCCTGAAAGATAAAGCTTTTTCGAAAATTCGCTGATCTCTGGAACAACTGGCCAGGAACGCCACTGATGGGGGAGTAAACGCAAGTCCGGGGTCGCAGTCCAATCAGGATGAGCTGTTTGAGTAGGCTCATTTGGAATGTCTGTGGGTAAAGATGTAGGGTTAACGATCGCTTCAGGTTCAGGATTTGTTTCAACTGAGGGAATATCTTTATTTTCGAGATTTTGGTCCGAAACAGAATTACCCGAATTGATTGGGACTGCCAATTCCAACTGATTATTTGCTGGAGAACAACTTGAGAGTATTAAAATCAGAGAAAGACCAATTAATAGGAGAATTTGCCTAGATTTATGCATATTTTCGGATTATATCACGTAGGAATTTGAGGAAAAAGACTTGATATAATAGGGCGGTTTAAGCGTCCCATTGAGGAGGAGAATCCTAATGTCTGAAGAACGAAAAACATTTCCAATCAATATTGCAGGAATCGATCGTGAACTAACTTTATTCGAGGTGGCACCGGGAGTAACGATCGCTATTTTGAACATCCTGGGGGATACTGAACTGGTGGAGGCTTGTGCAAAAGGACTGGCTGATAAAATCAAAGATCTGGACTATTTTGCATTGGTGACCGCTGAAGCCAAAAGTATTCCTCTGGTGCATGCGCTATCTGTTGAGACGAAAAAGCCCTATGTGGTTTTGCGAAAGAGTTATAAACCTTATATGGGGGATGCACTGAAAGCTGAAACGGTGTCTATAACTACTGGTGTACCGCAAACATTATATCTAGATGAGAAAGATTGGGGATTGATTAAGGGAAAACCCGTTATATTGTTGGATGATGTTGTGAGCACGGGTTCGACCCAACAAGGAATGAAAAAAGTGATGGAATTGGCAGGAGCTAATATCGCAGCTGAGGCGGCGATCCTAACTGAAGGTGATCCTGAAAAATGGGAAGGCTTCATTTCACTCGGACATTTGCCCGTTTGGTTGGACGGAGACAAACCTTAAGACAAGAAAAAGAGGCTCGAATTTCGAGCCTCTTTTTCTTTAAGCAGTTTTCTCTTGGAGATCGTAAACACAATCTTCGGGGTAATAATTGTTTTCATCAGGTTGGTGGTGGGCGTACCAAGCTTGCGCGATGAAGTGGCTCACCTTGGCTTGGGCATCATAATTCCAAGCCGGGGGAGAGCATTCTGGACACCAGTGCCCCCCTTTGAGTACCAAATTTGGGGTGGCTTCAAAGGTATGATTAAAGGCACACTGCCAGTTTAACTTCTGGTAAAGATCGCCCTTTTCCATTTTTATCGATTTACATTTTCCTCCCCGAAATTTGGCAGCTTTCTGCATATCTTTTAGATCAAGTTCTTTGGTGGATTTCTCTTCATCATAACCATGGCCTAAACGTTTATAGTTGTACCAATCTAGAGAAGCTACTCTATCTTCCCAGCCCCTGATTTGCGCATGGTCTTCTCGACTGCCAAAGAAAGCGGATACCCTGAGGTCGTTTCTATTTTCTATCCAGTATTGAGTTGCATCTGGTGTGGCTGAAGCTAATGGCACAAATACTTTCTCTTTTAATAACTTTTTAGGCATCCATTTGGTAAGTAATCGCTGGAATAAACTGGTTTCTTTTTTTAATTTTTTGAAATAGTCTGCCAAGCCGGTTTGCTGGTGGTTCAGGTATTTGTTGAGTACCCAGGAATCCTCATAATACTGACAATGGAAATTTCGGGTACTGAACCAATTTCGTTGATAAACCTTTTTATAATCAAAACCACTGATTTTTGAAGTCTTTTCCATAAATTCTTCATAGGTAAACCGGCTGGCGGGGCCATCTCCAATATTATAGAAATTTCGCCAGAAATTTCCGGGCAAATCGGGGTTGGTCACATTTAATAGGACTAACCCAGCATTTTCCACAGTGCAGGCTTCCATGCAGGTGTTGAGGGGGGAATGGAACATGATCGGATTTGGCACAGCCTCTGTGGTCAATATAAAAGTTTGGCGGAGGGATACCCAATATCTCAAGCCGGATTCTGCTACGATTCGTTCGGCTTCCACCTTTGAAACGGCGTACATATCAAAGACACTGGGCATGATCGGGTCACCTATCCGTCCGACATGGATGGGAGGTGTACGGTCGCCCGTTTCAGCCACTGTGCCAACGTTAACTAATTTGATATTATCCGGTTCAGGTTGGGCTTTGATCGCATTGACGATATTGCGTGCTGCTCCGACATTAATTTCCATTACTTTATCGGGATAATGGTCTGCAGCGGGGGGGATGAAAGCGGCAGCATGTAGCACATAATCTGCCCCCGTCACACCTTTAAGGACATCTTCATATTGGGTGAGATCTCCCCAAATGATCTCGATTCCATGTTTTTCGACAATAGGTAGTAATTTCTTTTTATTCTTCTCTGTGGGGAGGTCTAAAATGACGAGGTCAAAGGATTGTATTTGCTCGGGTTTAATAAATTCTTTTAATGCGGCGCCCCCCATAGTTCCTCCTGCGCCGGTGAGGAAAATTCGTTTCTTATTCATTATTGATCAACATCCTTTTTGCTTTAATCGGAATTGTAAAGTTTCTGATAAAATAGTTAAATCACTTAACTAAATGATAAAACAAAACTTTGATTTGTCAACGGCAATCGAATCCTTTCAGTGGAGTACAATTTAGTCAGAAATTCAACGAGGATGGATCATGACAACAAATAAAAAATCAGATGCTTATCATCTAGCCTCCCGCTTGCAAGATTCGATGATGTCGCTGGAAGCTAAGATTCCTGAAATTCAATTTGGGGAGCGCAGGGTGCAACCTACGCTAAATCAGGTACGCGCATTGCATTTGATCCACGAAAATCCAGGAATTAAGCAAATCGATATTGCAAAAGTATTAGCGGTCACGCCCGCATCAATTTCTATCTTTATCCATCAGATCAGTGATCTAGGTTTTGTAAAGGTACGAAAAAACGTGGAAGATAAGCGGGCAAACGGATTATTTCTATCCCCAAAAGGAAAAGAAATTTTTGAAGAAATACGCGAAGCACAGATTCGTTCGATGGAAGAATTTTTAAGCAGTGTCCCGATAGACTCTCAAAAAGTGATCATTGAATCATTTGAGAAAGCAATTATAAGTTTGAAAGATAAGCAGGAGAAAAAATGAGTCGAGCTGGAAAGAGTGTTTATTATTTTGGTTATTATGTTTTTGGTATGGGGCTTTTATTACTTTTTATCTCCAATTTGCTGTTGCCGATTGTCAATGTACCCACCACAGATGAGGTTTGGATCAGATTAGTGGGGATGTTGTTATTGGTCTTGGGTCTATTTTATAGGGTCGTAGGAAAAAATAATTTCCTTCCAGGAATACATTTAACCCTTGTGACTCGATCGTTGGCATTCTTTGTAATTTTGGGGTTTATTTATTTCGGTTTTATTTCTTGGGTGATATTTTTATTCTGGTTGGGGGATTTGGCTGGGGTAATTTGGACATGGCGAGCATTGAAAGCAGATCAGAATGATTTGGTTGAAGAATAAATTTATACTATTTGTGCTCAGGTTTTGCTACGATCACAATTGGTTTCTCCTCGATCTTAGTGAGGAATAACACCTTTTCCACATCCCCTTTTAAATTCAAATCTTTTATCAGATCTTCCGGTAAGATCGGCGATCTGCGTTTTTTTACCGTGAGAGGTCCAACATTTCGCTCTCGAAGATAAGCGCGTAGTTTCTTGAGGTTGAACGGGAGCCAATCTTCCACTTCCCAGACGCGTGCAAAGGGGGTTTCAGTGAGCTTATCTGCTGTAAGGTAGGCGATCTCTGGGTCAAGCATTTCTGCATTGATTTGACTTGCTACAGTGGTGACCAGGCCTGCACGTAAAATTGCAGGATCGGGTTCGAAGATGTAGGTTTTAGGATTGCTTAGAGGAATTTCAGGTGGGGGACCTTCACTGGTCAGCGAATGACCGCTGGGAAGCAGGGTGGCACGCCGTTGGGTCAATTTAAGCGGGCCAAACCACAAGACTGCCTCTTTGAGTTCTCCCTTTAACGAGATAAATTCGATCTCATAATCATATTCTCGGAGTTGGTCGTAATTCACACCGGGGGCGATCTTGACACCGAGCGCAGGAATTTTTGGCAGCCAGCCTTTGATGATTGAGAGGGGTGGGTTGTAATCTTCGACGTTAAACACGCGCCGATAGTTTTTTCGCCGGGCGGGGTCAAAAAATGCGGCGGTTTTTGCAATTTTGGAAATGTCTAAAGGAAGGTGATGGAGATCTGCTTGTATAAAATTAGCAGGAGCATTTAGGGCATTTGCATTGGCATTTGCCATTGCAATTCTTAGAGGATCGAGGTCAATACCGGTGACCTTGGCATGTTCAGCCATCGTCAGACTGTCAGAGCCGACAGAGCATCCAAGATCAAGAACTTGTTTAAAAGGTGCATAACGTTTTGCACGGTAGCTAGCGACCTCCCAAGAGGTGGCTTGTTCCAATGCCTCCCTAGTGAAATAGAGTTCGCCGGCTTGGGGGAATTTCTTTTCCGCTTCAAAGCGCAATATCGCTATACTTAAAGCGGTGCGTGCTAATTCTTTTGGAAATTTTTTAGACAGGAATTGGAAATGGCTAAGAAAATCTTTTTCGAAAGGTTTAAGAGCAGATGCTACTTCTAAAACAGCTTGTCCTTTGGGGGTGAGTAAAGCGGAAAAGTTAATAGGATCCATTTATTATTTAAGTTTCATATCCCAACTAAACACATTCAAGACAAATGCTTTTTTATCAGCATCTAATCTCAACTTTTTTACAAGGGAAGTAGCCATAATTATGCTTCCCTCATCAATTTTGCAGCTTTTCGGCCGATCTCTACGGCAAAATTCGTGCCGCGGTCCCAAGGGTAAACTTGGCTCATACTGGCAAAGTACAACCCATCAATGGGGGTTTGAATGGCAGGCACATTTTTTGAATGATTGACAAAAGGAACTGGTTGGGCGTAGTTGGCTTTATATACCCAAACTTTGTTGATCCATTCTTCTTTGAATTTGGGATTAATGCGTTGAATGCCGGGAATAAATTTCTTCAAAAGTTCTTTGTCGCTGATCGACATGTACTCATTGTCGGTCTCAATATAATCCCCACAATAAAGAATATTGTCCCCACCGAAATGCTCAGAAGAAACGTAATTGGTATGCTCGACCAATGCAAGAAAAGGGAAGCCTTCGTCTTTGGGTAGGTTATACCAATAATAGCCCTCGTTAGAAACTTTATGCTTTAAGGATAGAGTCATGACCACCGCGCCCATGCTTTTGAGATCTAGTAATTTTTCCAAATAATCCTTAGGAAGTTGGGGAGCCATTTTTGAAAAAATCAAGGGGGAGATGGTTACCAGAGTTTGATCGAAAATCTCTTCGCCTGAGGATGAAATCACTTTCTGTTTGCCATTGTCAACGGGTAAGATTTCTTTTGCAAACGTTTTATATTTAATCTTTACACCCATCTCGGTGAGGGTTTTGGCAAAGTCATTGGCGAAGGCTTGGAAGCCCCCTTGGTATGTGCCCAGTTGGGTGGTACGAGCATGGATACGAGCCCACATCCATGCCATACTGACCTGTTTGGCGTATTTTTTACCAAACTTTCCAATCATCAGCGGCTCCCACATCAATTCGTAGACCTTATTGCCTGCCCATTTGCGCATCCATGCGTCTACGGTCACTTTCTCGAGTGCCTGCCAATTTTTTGTAAGGCGTAAATAGAGCCCAACAAATCCGAACCGGATCTTATTCAGACCCCATCCCAAACCAGGGAAGAGAATTGCTTTTAGAATCGAGTCGAAGGGATACCATTTATTTTTGTAATACATCACCGTAAATGGTCTTGGGAAAAGCACTTTTTTGCTTAAGCCCAGTTCTTCGATGATCCCCATCATGTGTGCATCACTGGCAAACCAATGGTGATAAAATTGATCTACAGACCAGTCCCAATGGGATTCTTTGAAACCCGCTGCTAATCCGCCGGGATATTCATTTGATTCGTAAATTGTTACTTGATGACCGGCCTTTGCCAAATCATATGCCGCGGACATCCCAGCATATCCAGCACCGATAATTGCGATCTTCTTCATTATTCCTCTATTTCTTCATTATCATTTGCGAAAGCAGCATCTTCTTCTAAAGTTTCTTCAATCTGATCAAAATCAATTTTCATTTTTAGAACCCAAACTAACCCAACCCCTGTGATTAGGGCATTTAGACCCCCGATGAAAATTGTTCGAGCCATATCTTGCGCGACAGTGATTTGCCCTCCTGTTGGGGAGGAGGCTACTATATTCAAAAAATACAAATTCATGCTTACTGAAACGATATTGGCGACAGCAGTGAAAAGGATCCACCAAAGGGCGCGGGGTGAAACTAAGCGTAGGGCGAACCACTGAAATAAACCAACCAATAACCCCTCCCCCGCCTGGATTAATCCAAAGAATAAGTAGACAAAAACTTCTGTACCGTTATAGTTCTCCGAAAATAAGGCTGAAATTTGAGAAGAGAAACCAGAGACAACTAATGAAGTAATGCTCAATCCAAGAAAGGTAAAAATACCCCATTGGGCGGCTTCTTTAATATAATTTCTAAGCACAAACCATTGAAAAAGGGCAATGATCAAGCTGGTGACTATGGGTTCCAGGTTGCTAGGCAAAGAATCTAAATTTGGATTGACATAAATAAATAATGCACGAAGAACCAAAGCTGAAAATAACCAATATAGAAATAGGGAGATGTCTTTTTTGCGAATCTTAATATCCATTTTTCCTCTAAGAACCATTATTTTATTTTAATATTATTTAATTCTACCAGGGAATAATTTGTCTTTTTATTTGGAAATTGAGTCAGGCTGTTGCATATTTTGGGTTTGGAAAAAAAATCATCGATTGCACTATAATTAAAGCTATGAACCGCAAGCGCAATATTTGGATTTTAGGCCTTTCCACACTTCTACTCATTGGTATTCTGGCGTTTCTCTTTCTAAGCCCTAAGGTCGAAGAGGTTTTTCCTACTGATGGTTTGATCGACCAAATCCCTTCAAGTGAGATTGAAGTAAAGTTTTCCCATCCCATGGATATCGACTCTGTCGAAGAATTTTTGACTATAACCCCTAAAGTTGATGGGAAATTCAGCTGGGAAGAGAATAAAATGATCTTTACGCCTGATGAGGATTGGCCGGAGGGTGTTGAGATCAACATAAGCCTGGAAAAAAGTGCTAAATCTTCCCTTGGGTTACCGCTAAGGCAAAATTTTGAATGGTCGTTTAAAATTAGTCGAATACGGTTAGCCTATTTATGGCCATTGGGTGTTGGGGCAAACTTATATTTGTTGGATACGATTAGCGGGGAAACTAAACAGCTTACATTTTCAAAAGGATTACTTGATTTTGATGTGGATGAAGCCAATCGGTTGATCTATTTTAGTGCTTTAAATGCACAGGGCGGAAGCGACCTTTTTGTGTATGACCCCTACCAAGAAGATTTAAATAGGATTTTGCCCTGTGGAAATATCTCTTGTAGTGATGTTCAAGTCTCTAATTCAGGAGATAGGCTGGCCTATGAACAAGAGGATGAAAATGGGATCAGCTCGATTTGGGTGATGACGTTTGGGAAGGACCCCGACCAAGTTAGTCTCAATGGAAAAATAGCTGACACCCCACAATGGTCTCCAGACGGTCGTTTGGTTTATTATGATCGGACTGATCAAAAATATGTTTTTGTGGACGAAACGTATAATAAATTATATGAGATGGATAATATTACAGGGGAAGCTGGCACTTGGTCTTTGACGGGTCAAAAATTTGTTGTTCATGAACATTTCCCATTTACCTCAGACACATTGCGGGGGCCAAGCGGAGAGTTATCCAATCAAATTGTTTCAGACGAAGATTTGGAATTGGTGGAGATCTTTTCCAGCCATCTTTTAAGCTTGAATACATTTACCGAAGAAATAGATAATCTGAGTGGAGAAGAGACCTATATCGAAGATACAGAACCAGCATTCTCACCTGATAGGTGGTGGTTGGCCTTTGCCCGAACTGACCTAGGTCTAGAAGATATTGTTATCGGTCGACCGATGTGGATCATGCGGTCAGATGGCACTCAACAGAGATATCTAACGGGTGATCCCAATTATCGGCACTCTGCGTTTGCCTGGCATCCCAATGTTGAACAAATTGCTTTAGTAAGATTTAACACCATCCTGTTGACTGAACCACCAGAGATCTGGGTGGTAGAAGTTTCTGATGGTACTGCCCTAAGATTAGTTATTGGAGGATTTGATCCTTTATGGATGCCATAGAATACGAAAAATTAACGATTGATCAACCAGCACCTTTATTTAAATTATTGGACCTAGAAGGGGAGCAGCACGAACTGAAAAATTATGTTGGGAAAATCGTCATTCTTAATTTTTGGTCTGCAGAGTGCCCCTGGGCAAAAAAAGGGGATGAAAGTATTCTCCCAATGGTCGAAAAGTGGGAGAAAGATGTGGTTTTGCTATCGATTGCCTCGAATGCAAATGAGGGAAAAGAGTTGATTCGTGAGGAATCTGCCCTTCGGAAATTGCCCATATTATTACATGATAATAACCAAGAAGTCGCTACTCTATATCATGCGGTCACAACACCGCATATATTTGTAATTGATGGGGAGGGGATACTAAAATATCAGGGTGCACTAAGTGATGTTAATTTTAGGCAGCCTGAGCCTACAATTAATTATTTAGAACTAGCCGTAGACTCTTTGCTAATTGGAGAAAATCCTGATCCGTCTGAAGTGCCCTCTTATGGATGTACGGTTGTTTATAATAAAGTTGAATAGCAGACCATTCACAAATTAATTAGCGCATGTAGACGATCATTCTTGTACTGAGTTTATAAAATCTGCTAAAAGGCCATAGGCAGTCGTATGGGGGCCAGGATCGTCCTCGATCAGGGAGAGTTTTCCCAGCACATCTGTCTCCACTTGCACGATCGATGTGGTGCCATCTACAGTAAACATTGGGTTTCTTGGATCGACCATTTGCGGACTAACCTTAGCGCTAATCTTGTTCCCTTCTCTTCTAGCTGTACAAACTAATTTCCATCTTTTGCCTGCCGCCTTAGCAGCGGCGATTTTTCCTGGTGTAATATTGCGAATGCCCTCTCTTTCAACCATCTCAGGGGTATAGGGTGTATTCATTAGCACAGCGATCAAGGCTGAGATCTTAATTGCAGCATCCCAACCATCTACATCTCCACTTGGGTCGGTTTCCGCAATACCAATTGATTGCGCATATGCCACCGCATCACCAAAAGAGTTTCCCTCTTCCATTTGACTGAGGATTAAATTGGTCGTTGAATTAAGAACCCCGCTGATCGATTGGATATTGGCGGCGGGTAAGACTCTAAAAACTGAGAAGACTGGCGCACCATCCATCACGGTTGATTCAAAGAAGAATTTTTTATCCCTACTTAATGCCAAATCTGATAGCTCACGATACCCATGAACCACTGGGCCCTTATTTGCAGTGGCCACATGCATATTTTCTGACAGAGCTGCTTTAATATGATCTATAGCCGGCTGCCCATCTTCATAACTGACTGGAGTATTTTCAAACAGCACATCCGCGCCACTTGCCTGGATGAAAGCCAAATTGTCTGAAGGAGCGGAGATCGTTGAAAGGGTATCCAATGAATCACCCTTTTCAAGTGTAGAAAGGAGCTCATCGATATTTAAACCTTCAGGGTTGATGGCGCGTCCATGGCTGCCGGTCGCAACAGCAACAATACGATATTGAATATCCAACTCTTTATTGAGTTCGTTTTCTTTGCGTTTAAGTAAGCGGGCAAGAGCTTTTCCAACATTTCCAAATCCGAGCAGGGTGAGTTTATATTCGGCCATATATTCCTCTATTGAGTATAGGTAATAATTTTGGGGTTTATTTTACTCGGATAAGCAATAATTTGGGTATTGATTTTGAAAAATTCTGGTAAAAAAATATTAAACGGGGGGCCAAGGATAGGATTGTCGATCTTGGGTGGGTATCGGAAAGGCTTTACTGTTCAATAAGTTATCAATTCTGAGAACCATTGCCATTATTTCTTCTTCTGATAAATATATACTTAACTGTTGGTTAAGGGGTTTATTTGGGTCCAAATTGCTGCGTAAACCAGTTAATTTCTGGCATTCTTTGTCTGTGAATACTTGACCAGAAAAATCCCAAATCACGGTTCTAAGTTTGGGCTCGACATGAAAACAAATTCCATGGTCGATGAGCCAAATAGTATTTTTGTCATCAGCCATTACATGGCCACCCTTTCGGTCCGTATTATTGATTACGGCATCAAATAATGCCACCGGCCTCAACCTTTTCTTGTCCTCAACACTAAAGGAAAAATAATGATATTCGGGATCATGGTCAATAAAGAATTGTAATGACCCCGGTCCTTCTGGACCAGATTTCCTAAATGCTGTGGGGGGGACAAAATGCCAACCCCCAGCCTCACTAACGAGATAGGCCGCAACCTCTCTGCCAGCTAGGGTTTCAGTGGGGAAATCCCATAATGGTCGTTCTCCCCCCACCGGTTTATAGACAGTTTTAAATTTCTGGTCTTGGAAGTTGAGTTCACATAAAAAAGTGTAATTTGACCCCCACATGAATTGACCTTCAATTTCAATTTCCCCTTTAAGTAAATATTCATGGATGAGTTCGTTATCTTTTGGTGCTTGCATTATGTTGGTATTAGGGAAGGAATTTAGTATTTATGACCATTTTTCCGTGCACAAAAATGTCCGGCAGGGTCTTCTGGTTCTCCGCATTGAATACAACTTGGGCGGCCTCTGTTAACTACCTCTAACCCCCATGAGATCATTGATCGAATCTGGGTTCTGTTTGCCCAGAAACGCACCTCTGTGATTGGATCTTCATCGCTGGCTGGAATTTCACGTGCGATCAGTCCAAGCAAGTCATTTTCACTATCATAGTTTAAGCTGAATTCACTCACCCGAAAGAGAGGTTCAACGGGGGGAATAATCCGCATTTTTTCCTCGTCAAAATTGGTTTGGGCTTCCTGCATCATTGGAATGCGTTGACGAAGTTCTGCTAAAAATTGCTCAATACCAACCGCTAAGGTTTGTAATTGGAATTTTTCAACGATCACTGTGACAGTGATTTCATCTTTCCAGGCTTGTATATAAAAAACACGCTTCCCGGCTGGACCTATTGCGTCTGTGGTGATATGGGTTACGGGTTTTAACTCAATGTCTGAATTTTCTTCTAAGGGTTCACTCATATTTTAAAAGTATACCATTGTAAATTGGGGCAAAATTATTTACTCTTTTTGGGTTCAGGATGTGAATTTAAATTAACTAACATGCTTCGGTTTTTCGAAATATGCAGGGTGGATATTGAGGCTGGTTGCACTACTAAACCTTGAAATTTATCAATCGGAAGACCTGTGAAATATGCGACTGCTAGTTTGATCATATCACTATGACCCACACAAATGATTATATCTTTCGGTTTATGCATTTTGCACAATTCCTCGATTTCATTTGCGATCCGAAGTTGAGCTTCAGCAAATGATTCACCCTCAGGAAATCTGGTTCGGGATGGTTGTTGCTGTACAGTTTTCCATAATTTTTGTCTTGATAATTGTTTGATCGTCTTGTCTTGCCATTTACCAAAATCAACTTCTAGCAAACCCGGTCGTTTGATCACCTTTAATCCAAGAACCTTTGCGATGGGAGAGGCCGTTTCAATTGTTCGGTCAAGGGGACTGGCATAAATGGCTTTGATAGGTTTATCGGCTAAGAACTCTGATAAATTCTCTGCTTGAGCAAGCCCTTTTTCATTGAGGTGTACGCCAGGGATTCGTCCCGCCAACCGCCCTTTTTTTACGTATTCATTTTCTCCATGACGGATTAATAAGACTGTTGGCATATTGTAATAACTCCTCAATCAACAAATATGGAACTTTATTTTACCAGGACAGAATATGTTATTTATATTTCACCAAAACATAATTATTAGTTGTTGTTAGCTCGTTTTAAATAGGAGTATAATTAAAATCAATAGTTATATATTTCACAATAAAAGCATTAGTGTTTTTTTGCAAGGTGAAGTATACGAAAAAAGGTTCTTTAAAAGTGAAAAAGAAATTAAAAAACAACAATTTTCTAAAAAGGGAAGCTCTCAAAAAAACACCTCAATTTTTTTATGAGCTATTGCGATTTTCACTGTCGGTTTCCAGTCTCATTCTTACTGTGCTTATCTTTTACTTTTTAGTTCCTGGAAAAATTAAATATTCTGTAACCGAAAGTTATATCTTTGCATCCCCTGAAAAAGATTCGGAAGTTTATTTGGGGGTGATCCTGCCAATTAGCAACAGCTACCAAACAATTCGCTCAAGAAAAATCAATTGGGGGGGACAATGAGCATAGAAAATTTTCG